>OGDF01000018.1_pt1 | contig 209500 bp, 171 predicted proteins | sample 1570141 | NCBI WGS metagenome assembly OGDF01 (sample SAMEA4370581, study PRJEB24528) | human gut metagenome | reverse complement strand
TTTGGAGACAGGGAGACACAGGAACTTTGTTGGGACAACGAAAGTACCGTTGAGAGTGTGGTTTTGTTGTCCAAACAGGAGCTGGCATCTTTAAATTAAAGGCTATGATAAACTAATCATCCATTTACGCCTCTTAAAAATAATTAACGATACAACAAGCCTGAATATTTCTTCCGTGGTAAGCAGCGTATACACCCCAACAATACCCCATTTAAATATATATGCTGCAAGCAGACACAATGGGATTCCGATGCACCATGTACCAACAATATCAATCGCCATGATGATTTTAGTATTGCCACCACTTCTTATGATACCGCCTCCAAGTATCATATTTTCCACCTTGACCGGTGCATATAGAGCAAATATGATAAGCAGGACTTTTCCAAGCTCCTTTACGCTGTGATCCACACGGTACAGTCCGGTATATTCTCCTGCTAACAGTATGAGTAATGCAGATACAGCCAGCGAACCGATTAAACCCGCATACATAATCTTCGTAGACTCTTCGTAAGCCTCATCGTATTCTTTTCCACCAAGTCTCTTACCAATCATCACACCAGCAGCCGCTGATAATCCACTCAATGCGCCTACAATAAGTCCTTGTATAGGACATGTAAGTGTGTATGCTGCCAGATTTGATATTCCAAGATGACCATATACTGCGGACTCTACATTCTGTCCAAGACTCCATAAAAATTCACTGACCAGAATCGGCATAATCATAATCAGATAATCTCTGATTGTGAGCTTTTTAAAATGCAGTGACAGTACCGGTTTATCTCCATCCTTTCTGATACTGTAAATAAATCCGATAACAATAAATATAAGGTTAAATAACTGCGAAATAAGTGTTGCTATCGCAGCTCCTTTTATTCCCATACAGGGTAATCCTGATTTTCCAAATATCAGCAGATAATTAAGCCAGGTATTTATCGCAACTGCTCCAAAGCTTGCTAAAAATGGTATTGTGGCATGCTCCCTACAGCGTAGCCATGCTGATAAAATATGGCTGACTGCCATCGGGATATAAGAAAATGCTACAATTCTAAAATAGACCGCACCAGTATTTATAATACTCATATCTTTAGTGTACAATCTAAGTATATGCAATGGTAAAACTCCAGCTGCCAAAAGAAACAATGCTGATATTATAATTCCGCAAATGAGACTCAGATCAAAGCTGCTCCATGCCTCTTTTATGTTTTCAGCTCCAATAAATTGTGCAATTAATATCCCGGCAACTGTGCTTACTGCACCAATCACCACAGAAAAAATCAAGGAAAAATTACCACATAATCCAACAGCTGATATATTTGTCTCTCCCAGCTGTCCTATCATAATCTGGTCAACGATAGAAAAAGATGCCTGTAGCATACTTTGTAACGTGACAGGAATTGCTATTTTACATAACGATTTCATAAACTCTGACATTATAATTCACCCGTACTTTCTCTCTTTATTAGCTCAACAGGTAACACTATTTCCTTCTCACATTCTGCTCCATCGCGCATTGCCTCCAGGCATTCAATTGCAATTTTTGCTCTGAGAGATGCCTCCTGATGAATCGTTGTAAGTGTAGGATTACTTTCCCTGCTTGCCATGTTGTCATCAAAGCCGATTATCTGAATATCATTTGGAATTTGTATGCCCTTTCCCTGTAAAAAACGCATAAATTCCAATGCATAAAAATCTGACACTGCAAAAACAGCGGTAACGCTGTTCTTTAACAGCTCCTGAAATTTTTCCTCATAAAAGAGCATTTAGTGATGACATCACAAATCCATCCTCTAAAACATTGCCCTCATATTTAACATGGTCATTCACCACCACTCCAATAATTTTGGAATTATTTCTCGCAAGTAAAATGCACGCCATATTAGGAATATATCCTGAACTTTCAAGTTCCTGCTGGACACGTTTTACCGTCTCTTCCGAAATCTTTTCTGTTTTAGCATGAATTACCTTTGAGACAGTTGCGGTACTAAGACCTAACGAATCTGCAACATCTACGATTCGAACCCTGTTCTGTGCCATATTTATTTCCTCTTTTTCTGATATTCTAATTATATGTTACAACAGAAATGTGGGTTTTACAAAGGTTAAACGTGTAACCTATAACAAAATTTATGTCAGATTTTTGTGACATTTTACTTTAAAACAATGAAATCATCATCTGTAAAATATTGTCCGCCCACCATTGGCAGTTTAGAAATGATTGGCTTGTATTTTATTCAGAGGATGGAGTTGACAGTTCCAAGGATGCTGAAAAGCCGAGTTTTACTTCAAATGTTGTTCCACCATACGCATTTTGATGAACGTCAATCTTTCCGTCATGTGCCCGCACAATCTCGCGTACCATTGCGAGACCAAGACCTACGCCACCAATTTCACGGCTTCTTGATTTGTCAACCCGGAAGAATGGTTCAAAAATTTTCTCACGGAATGCTTCATCAATCCCGCTTCCCGTATCTGCAATTGTAATAACAATATCGTTTCCTGTTTGTTTTGCCGACACTATAACTTTTCCGTTTACATGATTATATTTAATCGCATTTTCAACAAGATTATAAAGCATACGATAAATTAAAATATCGCTGCCTGTAAGCATCAGCTCATTACTTATGATATATTCTTTATCATAAGTTGTATCCTGTGGCTCCTGTATTAGTGCAATACCTTTTTCAAGTGCTAACGGTTCCAAATCTGTCAGTACTTCCTCAATTAGTCCGAAAAGTTCAATCTTGTCATTGCGCATTATAGTCTGTAACTCGCTCATATCCAGAAGTGTTTTGACCAATTTGCTGAGACGCTCGTTTTGCTCCGTTATCATTTGTATTGTCTCTTGAGCTGCGTCTAAGTCTGCATCATTTTCTGTCGAATGATAGAGATCAAGTTGAGCTTGGATTAATGCCAAAGGAGTCCGCAGTTCATGTGCTGCATTGCCGGTAAACTGGCGTTGTATCTCGAAAGATTCCGAAAGCCGCAAAAGCATCTTATTATAAGAAGTACGAAGTCTGTCAAGTTCTGCAATTTTAGTTTCTTCAATTGTATAGTCTGTCAGATTTTGTATCTGAACCTTCTCAACGGTTTCTGAAAATTCTCTGAGTGGCTTCAATGCCCGTCCGCTGATAAAATAAGTGACTGCTCCACCAAACAGTGCCACAACGACAGTAATCAGAAGGCTTTTGGTTCTGTAGTCTGATTTTGAATTATAAACTTTTGTGGAAAATTGTGCTACAAAGTCATCCCATTCATTATCCGGAATATCAATGTATACTGCTTCCGGTTTTGTGCCATGATCAGTTACAGACTCCTGAAGCGTATCAAAGTAATAGACTCCGTTCTTATACAAGAAAAATGTAAGGCATCCGCACAATATGGTAATCAGTACGGTAGTAAGTATCGTCAGTCTCCATTGGAGAGATATTTTTCTCATGTGTTTTCTCCTTATCCTATTTTATAGCCTTCACCGATTTTATTGACAATCGGATCATAATCAAGTCCTGTTTTCAGTTTCTTTCTAAGAGAGGACATATGCACTCTGATTGAACCGCTAAAACTATCTACAGAAGAATCCCAAACATGCTCAATCAGCTCTTCCTGACTGACTGGTCTTCCCTGATTCAGAAGAAGATACTCCAGTATTCCGTTTTCTTTTCTGGTCAAAGTTATAGGTTTGCTGTTTGCATATGCAACTCTTTCTCTGGTATCAAATCGAAGGCTGCCACATTCCAGACAGATATTTTTCTGTACAAACGTTCTTCTTGTCAAACTTCTTACGCGGGCTTCCAGTTCCTGCAGATGAAATGGTTTTTCCATATAATCATTTGCACCGGAATCTAATCCCTCAACTTTATCTGCAATCTGGCTTCTTGCGGACAAAATCAATACCTTTGTTTCTTCATTTTCTTTGCGAAGTTCCCGGAGAATCTCCATTCCATCTATGCCAGGAAGGTTAAGATCAAGTACGATTAAATCATACATTTCAGCATAAATCATATCTAATGCTTTTTCACCGTCGTTACATGTATCTACCTCATAGCCTGCCCGGTGCAGACTTTTTGCAATCATCTCACATAATTTCTTTTCATCTTCAACAACTAATAATTTCAATTTATTTTCCTCCGTATTCTTAACAGGAATTTTACATTCTCTATTGTATAATGTATACATCGAAAGGTCAATGAACTGAATTTAAACGGTAACATTGAAATAGTATTGAAAGGAGTATTTTATGAAAGGTGAAAGAGCATCACAGTTTTTATTACTTGCTGCAGGTCTGATATTTTTCATTGTTGGAATTTTTCGTGGAGAAGCGGCAGTTGTATTAAGTAAGGCAATAAAGTTATGTATGGAGTGTGTTGGAATTGGATAAGAAAAAGAAATTTAAAAAAAATTATATAGTCCGTTTTAGAGGACTGATTCAGGCAGCTGCAACGCTGCTGACCAATATTCATATCCCAAATCTTTTTAAAGGGAAGATTTATCAGGGAAATGTAAAGACAATGTGTGTACCCGGACTGAATTGTTACTCATGTCCTGCTGCCACAGGTGCATGTCCGATTGGTGCTTTCCAGGCTGTAGTAGGTTCATCAAAATTCAAATTCACCTATTACATTACCGGATTTTTTATTCTTATAGGAGTTATGTTAGGAAGATTTATCTGTGGTTTTCTCTGTCCGTTTGGATGGTTTCAGGATCTGCTGCATAAACTTCCGGGAAAGAAGTTATCAACAGCAAAGCTGAAACCTTTGCGGTATCTGAAATACATAATTTTGGCTATATTTGTTATACTGCTTCCGGCATTTGTAACCAATTCACTTGGTATGGGAGATCCGTTCTTCTGCAAGTATATTTGCCCACAGGGAGTACTTGAAGGCGCAATTCCGTTGTCACTTGCCAATTCGGGAATACGTGCTGCACTTGGACATTTATTTACTTTTAAGTTTACAGTCCTTGTGCTTGTTATCATCTTAAGTATTTTGTTTTATCGTCCATTCTGTAAATGGATTTGTCCACTTGGTGCCATATATTCACTGTTTAACAGAGTTTCATTTCTTAAGATCCATGTAGATCACAAGAAATGTGTTGGCTGTCAGAAATGTAGTCATGTCTGTAAAATGGATGTCAATGTAACAGATACACCAAATCACCCGGAATGTATCCGGTGTGGGGAATGTATGAAAGCATGCAAAACCGGTGCAATCTGCTACCAGTATGGATTTTCAAATAAAAAACAGGATGACGATAAATAAGATAAAACTAATAAAATTTAAAGGGAGATTTAAAATCATGAAAAACAAATCAATTAGAATGAATTTAATCAGGTTAAAAAAGGTAATTGCAGCAGTTCTTGTCATTTCAATATTTTTTGTATGCACAGGTTGTGGAAAATCATCTGATTCTGCTGTTACTGAAAACAAGAAACAGAAAGCCGCTTCGACAGCGGACGTCAGCAGTTCAGATGAACTCAACAAAAAACGGGATAATCTTTACCAGCAGGAGAATCAGTTTTTTGCCGATCACAAAGATGTATGGGACAAAGCATTTAGTTTTATGAGTAAAAATACTGCAGGGGATGCCCAGAGCGAAAACTATGCAGACTTCCTTGCAAGTACGGTAGAAGCAAACAAAGATTCATTTTCCGAAGAAGAATACAAAACTTTGAGCAAAGATATTGAGAAAATTCGTGGTATTGAAGAGGAGATTGCAAAGGTTGAGAAAAAAATCGCTGCTGCCAAATCTTCCAACAGTGCATCTTCTGAATCAGGGGAATCAACAGGTGTGTTCCACGATTTTAAAGGGAAAGATTTGGATGGAAACGATGTAGACAGCAGTTTTTTCTCTAAAAATAAAGTTACAGTTGTAAACTTTTGGTTTAGCGGTTGTAAACCTTGTGTTGGAGAGTTATCTAAGCTGAATGAATTAAATGAGACATTGAAAAAAATGGGTGGCGAAGTTGTTGGCATCAATACTGATACTCTGGATAACAATGAGGATGGTATCAAAGAAGCAAAAGAAATTTTAAAAGCTCAAGGTGCTTCTTATAAGAATCTGACTTTCGACTCTAATTCAACTGTTGGAAAATATGCAGGCAACATCATGGCATTTCCTACAACAGTTCTTGTAGATAAAGATGGGAATATCGTTGGAAAGCCGTTTATGGGTGGAATTGATGATCAGTCAAATTATGACAAGCTTATGAAACAAATTAAGTCTGCAATTGGACAGAAATAATTTGTTTTATATGGAAAAAAGCTGTAAGATAGTAAAAGAAAAGAGGTAAAAGAAAAGAGATAAAAGAAAAGAGGTAAAACATGAATATTGAGGAAATGTTGGATATCAATGACTGTCCATTATGTGACGGAGGAGCATTGTTAGAGGAAGAATGCGGATGTGGTTATTATGTTATGTGCATGGAATGTGGATGTCATTCAGTAACAATTGATTTTCATTCAGAAGATGAAAGATTGGAAGCAGCCAAAAAAACGGTTATGCTTTGGAATACTGGAAAAGTAATTTCAAGCAGTCCAGGGGAATAAAAGCTGAGTTGTTACGGTATAAAGCGATACTATTACAAAATGTAATGACAAACATAACAATTTGTGATAATATATCTCATTGAGTGGTCAGATAAGACATTGACCGCTAAAAAAACGAATGAGGAGAATTATCTATGAGTGCAAATGTATGTATTATCATAGCAATTGTTGTTTATCTGGGAGCAATGTTGTATGTAGGATTTGCTTTCAGCAAAAATAACAGTAATGCCGAGGATTTTTATCTCGGAGGAAGAAAAATGGGACCTTTTGTGACAGCGATGAGTGCAGAGGCGAGCGATATGTCGAGCTGGCTTCTTATGGGACTTCCGGGAGTTGCTTACCTTTCGGGAATATGCAGTGCCGCATGGACTGCCATAGGTCTTGGAATAGGAACTTGGCTTAACTGGTTCTTTGTATCAAGAAGACTTCGCAGATATTCAAGTAATATCGGAGCTATTACGGTTCCTGACTTCTTTTCAAAGAGGTATCATGACAGGAAAAATATTATCAATGCCATTGCGGCAATTGTTATTATAATATTCTTTGTACCGTATACAGCTTCAGGCTTTGCAGCATGCGGAAAACTTTTCCACACATTATTTGGTGTAGATTATATGGCAGCTATGATTGTATCTGCACTTGTTATCATAGGATATACAATTATGGGTGGTTTTGGTGCAGTTTGTACTACAGACCTTATACAGAGTATTGTAATGTCAATTGCACTTGTAACAGTTGTTACATACGGTATCAATTCCGCAGGTGGATTTGCGGCAGTTATGGATAACGCGAGAGCACTTCCGGGTTATCTTTCATTAAATAATACATTTGATGCTGCAAACAATGCGTCAAACAGTTTTAGTTTTATTTCAATAGTATCAACACTTGCATGGGGAATCGGATATTTCGGTATGCCTCACATTCTTGTAAGATTTATGGCTATTGAGGATGAGAAAAAACTTACATTTTCAAGAAGAATTGCTAGTGTATGGGTTGTTATCGCCATGACAGTCGGTATATTTATCGGAGTTGTTGGACTTGCTATGACAAAGGCAGGTTCACTTGAAAATCTTGCAGACAGTGAGACAGTTATCGTAAGAATCACCGGCCTTATAAGCAGACATGGTGTAATTGCGGCGCTTATAGCGGGTGTTATACTTGCAGGAATACTTGCAGCGACAATGTCGACATCAGACAGCCAGCTTCTGACAGCGGCATCAGGTGTATCACAGAATATACTTCACGATTTCTTCCATATAGAAATGGATGAAAAGAAAAGCCTTTTAACAGCAAGACTTACAATAGTAGCTATAGCAGTTGTTGCAGTATTTATGGCAAGAAATCCAAACTCAAGCGTGTTTGGTATAGTATCATTTGCATGGGCAGGATTCGGAGCTGCTTTTGGAGCAGTAATGCTTTGTGCATTATTCTGGAAAAGAAGTACACTTGCAGGTGCGATATCAGGAATGGTAGCAGGAGGAGTAATGGTATTTGTATGGAAATACCTTGTGCGTCCGCTGGGAGGAGCATTTGACATATACGAATTATTACCGGCATTCCTTGTATCATTAGTTGTAATAGTAGTAGTAAGTTTTCTTACTCAGAAGCCTTCAGAAGAAGTGTTAGCTGAATTTGATAAAGCGGCAGAAAAGTAGTGTATATATAATTTTTTAATTTAGAACATTTTGCAAATAGTACAGAAACAGGGATTGTTTTGTAAATCAAAGGTTACAAAACAATCCCTGTTTTTTCGTTAATTTGAAACACAAAAATTCTTCATAAACTTGCCCCATACCCCAAAATTTAATATAATTATCAGGTAATTGCGAATTTTTATCTTGACAAGAGCATTAAAGTAGCGTATATTACTAAACATAGTAATTCATATTAAAGAGATAGGAATTATATGTTTAGTAGGAAAGGTGATAAAGATTATGAGATTTAATACAGCATTATTACATAGTGCTGCACCGGGAGATAAGGCTACAGGAGCTACGCTTACACCTATTTACCAGTCCAGTGCATTTTATCAGGAATCAGCTTTACAGCATGAAAAACTTTTTGCAAACAAAGCACCGGGTTTTTCATATACGAGAATTGGAAATCCGACGATAGCGGCATTTGAAGACAGGATGACCGTTCTTGAGGGTGGTATGGCATCTATTGCCTGTGCATCTGGTATGGCAGCAGTATCATGTGCTTTATTAAATATTACTCAGGCAGGTGATGAGATTGTTGTCAGTACAGGTTTGTATGGTGGAACCATCGACCTTTTCCATGATTTTGAAGCTTATGGAATTACTACAAAATTTGTAGATATAAATAATCTTGAGCTTGTAAAATCTGCCATAAACGAAAAGACAAAGCTTGTATTTGCTGAAACAATCGGAAATCCGAAACTTGATGTCGCTGACATTGAGGCACTTGCAGCCATTTCACATGAAGCAGGAATTCCACTTATTATAGACAATACGGTTGCGTCAGCATATCTTACACAGCCGTTAAAACTTGGAGCTGATATTGTTATCAATTCAACATCAAAGTATATAAACGGAAACAGTGATGCGATAAGCGGTGTTATCACGGATGGAGGAAAGTTCAAGTGGGATTTGGAAAAATATCCCGGAATAAAAGAATTTAAAGTGTTTGGAAAACTTGCATTTACAGCGAAACTCCGCAACGGATTATTTAGAAATATAGGAGCATGTATTGCACCGCAGACAGCATTTTACAATCTTCTCGGAATGGAAACACTCGGTCTTAGAATGGAGAGAGCCTGTAGTAATGCACTTAAACTTGCTAAACATCTTGAAGAATATAACGACCTTACGGTCAATTATCCGGGACTTGAGAGCAGCAATTGGCATGAGACAGCACTCAGAGTTCTTCACAATGGATTTGGAGCTATCATAACAGTAAGAGTAGGAAGCAAGGAAAGAGCATTCTCGATAATGGATGGTCTTAAAATTCCAAAAATCGTGTCAAATATAGGTGATACAAAGACGCTTATAGTTCACCCTTCATCAACGCTTAATGTTCACAGCACTGAGCAGGAAAAGAAGGATGCTAATGTTTTTGATGATATGATTCGTATAAGTGTCGGAATAGAAGATATAGAAGATCTTATTGAAGATTTCGACAGAGTACTAAAAGAAAATTAAAAATACCATCAAATGTGAAACTTCTTATATAAATGTTTCGCAAACAAGGAGGAAAATATGGCAGTTGATTATGCAGCATTAAAAAAAGGCGGATTTATGCGTCAGAAACAGAAGAATAATTTTTCACTCAGATTACAGGTTGTAGGTGGAAATCTTACAGCAGAAAATCTTATAAAGATTGCTGAAGTAGCTGAGAAATACGGAGACGGACATGTACATCTTACATCAAGACAGAGTGTTGAAATTCCATTTATCAAACTTGAAAATGTAGATGAAGTTAAAGAAGAACTTGCAAAGGGCGGATGTAAGCCGGGTGTATGTGGACCAAGAGTTCGTACTATTACAGCCTGTCAGGGAAATCAGATTTGTCCGGGTGGCAACATTGATTCTTATGATATAGCAAAGAAACTTGACAGCAGATATTATGCAAGAGAGCTTCCACATAAATTTAAATTTGGTGTAACAGGTTGTCAGAACAACTGTCTTAAGGCAGAGGAAAATGATGTAGGAATTAAGGGAGCTGCAATCGTTGACTGGAAACAGGATGCATGCATAAATTGTGGAGTATGTGAGAAAGCCTGTAGAGAGGGTGCTATCACTATAGCTGATGGCATAGTTAAAGTTAAAGAGTCAAAATGTAACTACTGCGGCCGTTGTGCCAAAGCCTGTCCTACTGACGCATGGGATGTCAAGACAGGATATCTTGTATCATTTGGCGGCTTGTTTGGAAATCAGATTGTTAAGGGAAAGGAATTACTTCCTGTTGTTGAATCAGAAGAGCAGCTTTTTAGAATTACAGATGCGGCTATTCAGTTCTTTGATGATAATGCGAAACCAAGTGAGAGATTTAAATTTACTTTGGACAGAGTAGGATTAGATAAATTTGAAAAGGTTATAAAGGAGGCATATAATGGCTGATTTTGAAATTGATGAGAGAGTAGATATTACTGATGTTGTCTGCCCTATGACATTTGTTAAGGCAAAAGTGGCAATGGAAGAAATCGAAGTAGGACAGGTGCTTGCCGTTACTATGAATGAGGGTGAGCCGGTTCAGAACGTTCCAAGAAGTTTTAAGGAAGAGGGACAGCAGATTCTTAAACTTATTGACAATGAAAATGGAACATATGACCTTATTGTTAAAAAGGTTGAAGAATAAAAATAAAAAGTGGTATGTCATTTGAAAACAGCATATCAATTAAAAACAGGAGGGCGAGTAATGGCAAAGAGAGTTTCTAAAGATGATTTTGATAAGGAAGTATTACAATCAGAACTTCCGGTAATTGTAGATTTTTACTCAGATTCATGTATTCCGTGTAAACAGCTTTCACCTATTCTTGGTGATATTGAGGATGACTACGAGGATAAAGCAAAAGTTGTAAAAGTAAACATCAATTTTGATGAAGAACTTATGGAAAAATATGAAGTCATGGCTTCGCCAACTCTTGTATTTTTTAAAGGCGGAGAAGAAAAAGACAGAACAAGAGGTCTTGTAAAGAAAGCCGAGATAGAAGAAAAACTTAGTGCTTTATTAGTGTAAAAAACATATAAAATAAAAATTAAAAGCAGGAGGATATTTAAAATGACTATTACAATAGCAGGCGAGAAGAAAGAATATGCAGAAGGAACAACTATTGCACAGATTATTGAAACTGAGAAGGTAGAAAATCCACTTTATGTAACAGTTTCATTAAACGATGATTTTGTTGATAAAGACACATTCGATACAACAACGGTTAAAGAAGGAGATTCTATCGAATTTCTTTATTTCATGGGAGGAGGAAGCTTCTAATGGCATTTACTAATGAACAGATGGAACGCTACTCAAGACATATTATATTGCAGGAAGTGGGCGTTAAAGGACAGAAAAAATTATTAAACAGCAAGGTGCTTATCATTGGTGCCGGCGGACTTGGAGCTCCTGCCGCAATGTATCTTGCAGCAGCAGGTGTTGGTACTATCGGTATTGCAGATGCTGATGAGGTTGACCTTTCAAATCTTCAGCGTCAGATAATTCATGGAACTGCTGATGTAGGCAAAGCGAAAGTTAAGTCTGCAAAAGAGACAATCAATGCTATGAACCCGGATGTTACAGTAAACACATATCGTACATTTGTAACATCAGAAAACATCATGGATCTTATAAAAGATTATGACTTTATCATTGACGGAACAGATAATTTCCCGGCAAAATTCCTTATAAATGATGCTTGTGTAATGGCAAAGAAACCGTTCTCACATGCAGGAATTATCAGATTTAAAGGTCAGCTCATGACCTATGTTCCGGGAGAAGGACCATGCTACCGTTGTGTATTCAAAAATCCACCTCCAAAGGATGCTGTTCCAACATGTAAGCAGGCTGGTGTTATCGGTGCTATGGGTGGTGTTATCGGAAGTCTTCAGGCAATGGAGGCAATCAAATACATCATCGGCGTAGGTGACCTTCTCGTAGGAAAGCTTCTTACATACGATGCACTTACAATGCAGTTTAGAACAGTTAAGCTTCCAAAAGCTGACGGTAAATGTGCAATCTGCGGTGACCATCCTACAATCACAGAGCTTATTGATTATGAGCAGGCAGAATGTGACGGTAAATAGAAAGGCAGGGGAATATGCTTTTTTTAACAAAAAATGATTATGACAAGATTTTAAAACATTGTGAAGCCGGACTTCCTGATGAGGCTTGTGGTCTTATCGGAGGAACAAAGGAAGGCAATGACAAATATATCAAGAAGGTGTATCTTCTTACAAATATCGACCATAGTAATGAACATTTTTCAATGGATCCAAAAGAGCAGCTTCAGGCTGTAAAAGATATGCGTCAGAACGGACTTGAATTGCTTGGAAATTTCCATTCACATCCGGAATCACCATCAAGACCATCTGAGGAAGACAAAAGACTTGCATATGATTCAAAAGTCAATTATCTTATCTTATCTTTGATGGACAGAGAAAATCCTGTTCTCAAAGCATTTATAATTGATGAAGAAAAAAATGTGACTATAGAAGAAATTAAGATTACAGAGTAGACTGAGCGAAAGAGACTGTATAATATGCAGCCTCTTTTTGATTATTGGTATAGAGAAAGCTGATATGTGGAATACTTCATTTAGTTCAAATTAAATGGAAGTTTGTTTGAAGTGATATTGAAGTTGACATTGAAGTGACATTGAAGTAAAATTGAAATTACATTGAAGTGGAGTAATAAAAGAGGTATGAGTGAGGTGATTGTTTGTATTTGGATGAAATTGTTGAGGGATTACAGATAGAAAGTGACAAACTTGAATGTAAAAGCGTTTTAAATAGAGAAGATGTTGTAGGGTGGCTTAAAAGTATAGCGGGCTTTGCTAATGCATCGGGTGGTGAGTTTTATATAGGAGTTGAGGACAAAACTAATAAGTTGATAGGCTTTGACAGAAAAACTGCTGACAATGAGAGAAATTATTTTAACAATCAGGTAAATGAACATTTGGTGCCAAGACCACAGATGAATATTTCTTTTATTAGATATGAAATAAGAAGTAGTGAAAGATTTATTATAAAAGTCAAAATTCCTGAATCTGCTGTAAAACCTGTGATTTTAAAATATAGAAATATCCCGGCTATTTTTATGAGGCGTGACGGTTTTACAAATGGTGCGACATATGAAGAAATAATAGAAATGAGTGTGAAGAGTAAAAATACACAGTATGATATTCTTGTTTCGAATGAAAAATATGATTCGTCAAAAATTTCAGATTTACGGAAGTTTTATTCCGAGCACAATGACGGAAAGATACTGAAAGAAAAAGCGTTACAGTCACTTGGTTTTTATAATGAAAATGGTTATCTTCTTAATGGTGCAATATTATTTTTGGATGATTATGATGGAAAAAAGACGGAAGTACTATGCTCTGTATTTTCAGGTTTTACTAAAGGCAGCGAGAGAATTGTGACCATAAACCGTTTTAACGGAAATTTAATAGCATCAATTGAATACATTATAGATTTTATTAATCAAAGAATGAATCATTCATTGATTAAACTTGAGGATGGAAGAAAAAACATAGATGCATATCCAAAAAGAGCACTATTTGAAGGAGTTATAAATGCGGTTGCACATCGTGACTATTTTCTTGATGGAACACAAATTCAGATAGATATGTTTAAGGACAGGCTTGAAATTTTATCACCCGGAGGATTTTATAGGGGAGAAAAAATCGGAAAAACATATGATTTATCAGGAATAATTTCAAAAAGAAGAAATGAGCTTATAACAGGTGTGCTTGTAGCATGTAATGTTATGGAGGCAGCAGGAACGGGATTTGATAAAATAATAGAAGAATATACAGATGCAGATGAAAAGCATAAACCATATGTATATTCTTCATCAGACCATTTTACACTTGTACTCCCGGATTTGACTTATGATGCCGGCTTGGAAAATAGTAACATACCGGCATTAGTGTTTGTTCCTGTCCCGAATGGCACAGAGTTTGATGAGAAAGTGTTGTCATATTGTTATTATCAATCACACAAAGTTTCAGATATAGCAGAGTATCTTGGAATTAGTGATTCAACATATTTAAGAAAAAAAGTAATTGGAAATTTGGAAACAAACGGGTATCTAGAAAAGAATAAGGTTTCAAGAGCAATGTTTTACAGAACTAAACCTGAAATGGTTACTTTAAAATAATTTTATTTAAATTGGAGGAAATATGCGAGATTTAGTTATTATAGGAAGCGGACCGGCAGGTCTTTCAGCAGCAATATATGCAAAAAGAGCAAAACTTGATGTGGTAGTAATCGAAAAGGCAGGATACAGTGGAGGTCAGATAATTACAACAGAGAGGATTGACAATTACCTTGGACTTCCTGAGATTGATGGATTTTCATTGGGGAACAGATTTAGAGAACATGCGGATAAGCTTGAAGCAGAGTTTATAGATGATGAGGCATTAAAAATAGAAGAAATTACAGATTCAGAAGGAAAAAAAGCATATAAAGTTATGCTTGACAAGGGTGAAGCTATTGAGACAAAGACAATTATAGCTGCAACAGGAGCGTCACACAGAAAACTTGGTGCAGCAGGTGAAGAAGAATTTATGGGAATGGGAGTTTCATATTGTGCAACATGTGACGGAGCATTTTTCAGGAATAAAGTAACTGCTGTAGCAGGCGGTGGGGATGTTGCTTTTGAAGATGCACTCCATCTTTCATCATTATGTGAAAAAGTTTATATAATCCACAGGAGAGATGAGTTCAGGGCAGCAGTAAATATCCAGCAGAAAGTAAAGGAAACTGCAAATATAGAGATACTTCCGTTTTATGAAATAAAAGAAATAAAAGGTGACAAAAAAGTAACATCAGTACAGCTTGTTCAGAACAAAACAGGTGAGGAAAAAGAAATTGGAGTATCAGCAGTATTTATAGCTGTAGGAATGAATCCTCAAACAGATATATTTAAAGAGCTTGTGGATTTGGATGAAAAGGGATATGTAAAAGCCGGCGAGGACTGCAAGACGAGCAGTGAGGGTATATATGCGGCAGGAGATATAAGAACAAAACCACTCAGACAGATAGTGACAGCAGTGGCAGACGGAGCAACTGCCGTACAGTCAGTAGAAAGGTATCTTCATCAGAGATAATAAATAAGAACGGATAAAAAAGAGGATGTAATAATTGCATGATTATTATATCCTCTTTCTGCTTTAAAATATAAACCTATAGAAATTACAATTCTCCAAAAAGCCCATTTGCTTTCTCAAAATTCTTTACATATCTTTTACAAAACCTGCCTTTTGAATTTTACTTTGCGGCTATATCATAATATTTGTAAAAAGGAAAACAAAAAACAAATAAACTTAAAACAAAAGGAGACAAAAAATTATGAGAACAAAAAACAGATTATTGGTAGCTGCAATGGTATCAGCATTAACACTTACATCACTTACAGGATGCGGAAGTTCATCAGGAAACAGTGACAAAGCTTCTTCAGATTCATCAAGCAGTGCAGATGCATCATCAAGCGGAAACCTCAGTGGTTCTGTTGCAACAGACGGTTCGACATCAATGGAAAAAGTAGTTGGTGCTTTGGGTGAGGCATTTATGGAAGCAAACCCGGATGTAAAATTTACATACAATCCTACAGGTTCAGGTTCAGGAATCACAGCAGTAACAGAGGGAAGATGTGACATCGGACTTTCTAGCCGTGCATTGACAGATGATGAGAAAAATCAGGGACTTAAAGAAACAATCATTGCATATGACGGAATTGCTATTATCGTAAATCCTGAAAACAAAGTAACAGACTTAAAGGTTGAGCAGATTGCTGATATTTATACAGGAAAAATTAAGAATTGGAGTGATGTCGGAGGAGATAAAGGAGACATCGTTCTTATAGGTAGAGAAGCAGGAAGCGGTACTCGTGATGGATTTGAATCTATTACAGGAACAGAAGATAAATGTAAATATGGACAGGAACTTACATCAACAGGTGATGTTATCACAACAGTTGCAAACAATCCAAATGCAATCGGTTATGCGTCACTTGCTTCGGTTGATGACAGTGTAAAGGCTCTCGCAGTAGACGGAGTAACACCATCAGAAGATACTGTAAAAGATGCAAGCTATAAAATTCAGAGACCATTTGTATTTGTAACAAAAGAAGATACAAAACTCAGCGACGCAGCCCAGGCATTCTTTGATTATGCAATGGGCGCAGCAGATACTATCACAGCAGCAGGTGTAGTGCCGGCTAACGAAAAGTAATAAATAATAAGAGTAATATTTATATATGCTGCATTAAGGGTGAGTCGTAAGGCTTGCCCGTTTTAATCAGGCAATTTGTGCCGCAGGCGTCACAAGTTGGCTATGTTTGTAAAGCGTCTGCGGAATGGAGCTTTTATATGAGAAAAAGTCATAACAAATTTGAAACAATTATCCATGGAATATTTTTGATACTTGGATTGATAACGGTTGGTTTTGTTTTACTTATAACTGTTTATCTTGTTATTGCAGGAATACCGGCAATAAGGGAAATAGGAATATTAAAATTTTTATTTGGAAAGAAATGGGCATCAACCGCAGCAACACCTTCATATGGAATACTGCCATTTATTCTTACAAGTGTATATGGTACGGCGGGAGCTATTATAATAGGTGTTCCGGTAGGATTTCTTACAGCAGTATATCTTGCAAAGGTTGCAAACAGGAGAGTAAAGGCAGTGGTAGAGATGGCGGTAAGTCTGCTTGCCGGTATTCCGTCAGTTGTTTACGGTCTTGTCGGTATGCTGGTACTTGTTCCGTGGGTGAGAGATACATTTAATATAGCAGACGGTGCCAGTCTTTTCTCAGCAATTATAGTATTGGCGATAATGATATTACCTTCTATTATAAGTGTGTCACTTACGGCACTTGAAGCAGTTCCGCCCGAATACGAGGATGCATCACTTGCGCTTGGCGCAACACCTATTGAGACATATTTTAAAGTATCAGTTCCGGCGGCAAAAAGCGGCATAGCAGCAGCGGTGGTACTCGGAGTCGGACGTGCTATAGGAGAGGCAATGGCTGTAATGATGGTTTCAGGAAATGTGGCAAATATGCCAAAGCTTTTTCAAAGTGTACGATTCCTTACAACAGCGGTTGCGAGCGAGATGTCATATTCATCCGGATTACAAAAGCAGGCATTGTTTTCGATTGCCCTTGTACTGTTTTTGTTTATCATGTTGATAAATGCATTGCTCAACAGTCTTTTGAAGAAGGAAAAGGAGTGATTGGAAAATGAAGAGAAAAGCTTATATCTGGATAATGAAAATTTTAATGTTGCTATCAGTTGCTATAACATGCAGCCTTGTTATATTTGTTATCGGTTTTGTATTGTATAAAGGACTTCCGAATATTACATGGAAACTTCTTTCAACGAAACCAAGTTATCTGACGCAGAGCATAGGTATTCTGCCGGATATATTAAACACATTTTATATTGTGATAGCAACACTTGTATTCGTTCTTCCGCTTGGAGTAGGGGCAGCAATCTACCTTACGGAATATGCGACAAATAAAAAGATGGTTGCAGTCATAGAATATGCAGCGGAGACACTTTCAGGTATTCCGTCAATAATATATGGTCTTGTAGGAATGTTATTTTTCTGTGAGTTTCTTAAAATGCAGACTTCAATTCTTGCAGGAGCAATGACACTTGTTATTATGAATCTTCCAACAATAATGAGAACAACGCAGGAAAGTTTAAAGACAGTTCCGCAAAGTTACAGAGAAGGTGCTTTTGGACTTGGTGCAGGCAAATGGAGAGTTATAAGGACAGTTGTGCTTCCGAGTTGTGTAGATGGTATTATGACAGGATGTATTCTTGCAGTAGGAAGAATACTCGGAGAATCAGCGGCATTATTGTTTACGGCAGGTTTTGCTCATACAATAAACGGTTTTATAGACGGACTCGGACGAGCAGGAGCAACACTCACGGTAGCACTTTATGTATATGCTAAAGAACAGGGAGAATTTGAAGTTGCTTTTGCAATAGCGGCAATATTGATGATACTTGCTTTTTTGGTAAACCTTGCCGCTAAGTTTACCGGTTTATATTTTAAGAAAAAAGTAGAACGATAAATTAAGGCAGCCGGTATTTATTATTTTGCAGGAAATAGCAGGAGGAAGCAGATGAATAACATAATGACAGTTAAGGATTTGTGTTTGTGGTATGGACAGACACAAGCATTGAAAAATATAAATATAGATATTCCACAAAAGAGTATTACTGCACTTATAGGTCCGTCAGGATGTGGAAAATCAACATTTTTAAAGACACTGAACAGAATGAATGACCTTGTTCAAGATGTAAAAATAACAGGTGAAGTCAAATATGGAGATATGGATATTTTTGCGCCTGATACGGATGTAAATAAACTTAGAAAAGATATAGGGATGGTCTTTCAGAAACCTAATCCTTTTCCGATGAGTATATATGACAATATTGCCTATGGACCAAGAACACACGGAATAAAAAATAAGGCAAGACTTGACGAGATTGTTGAAAATTCTTTGAGAGGTGCAGCAATCTGGGATGAAGTAAAGGACAGGCTTAAAAAGTCGGCACTTGGTATGTCAGGCGGTCAGCAGCAGAGGCTTTGTATAGCCAGAGCTCTTGCAGTTGAACCGAAGATACTTCTTATGGATGAGCCTACAAGTGCTCTTGACCCTATATCTACATCAAAGATAGAGGAACTTGCAAGTGAGCTTAAAGAAAAATATACAATTGTTATAGTTACACATAATATGCAGCAGGCAGTTCGTATTTCTGACAGAACAGCATTCTTCCTGCTTGGTGATCTTATTGAGTACGGGGATACGGAAAAGATGTTTGCATCACCTGAGGATAAGAGAACAGAGGATTATATTACAGGAAGATTCGGTTAATTTAATAATATATAGGAGGATTTTGGAAATGAGAAGCAGATTTGATGAGCAGCTTGCGGATTTAAATAAAAAACTTATTGAGATGGGTGCAATGTGTGAAGAATGCATATCTCTTGCAGCTAAGGCTTTGAAAGAAGGTAATGTTAATATAAGGTGGGAGGTCGAGCCGCTTGACAATTCACTTGATGACCTTGAGAGAAATGTTGAGTCTCTTTGCCTGAAGCTTTTGTTACAGCAACAGCCTGTTGCAAAAGATTTGAGACAGGTATCAACAGCTCTTAAAATGATAACTGATATAAAACGAATAGGTGATCAGGCATCAGATGTTGCGGAGATTATTGGATTTTTAAATGGAAGAACAAGTGAAGAGTGTGAATATCTTGATCAGATGGCATCTGCAACAATAAAAATGGTTACTGAGTCGATTGATTCATTTGTAAAAAGTGATCTTGACCTTGCAAATAGTATAATTGATTATGATGATGTTGTGGATGATTATTTCAATAAGGTTAAAGTTTTTCTTATAGATTTGATTGCTAAAAATCCGAAAGACGGTGAGTATGCACTTGATCTTCTGATGATTGCAAAATATTTTGAGCGTATTGGAGATCATGCGGTAAATGTAGCTAAGTGGGTTGTATTTTCAGTAACCGGAAATCATTAAAATTATATATCATAGTACACGGAAATGAGGAATGATATGATTTGGTGTGTAGAAGATGACGTGAGTATAAGAGACATAGAAGTATACACTTTGGAGCAGACAGGTTTTATAGCAAAAGGATTTGGTGATGGAGACAGTTTCTGGATGGAACTTGCAACGACAGACGAGCTTCCGGAACTTGTGATACTTGATATAATGCTTCCGGGGGAGGATGGTGTTTCTCTTTTAACTAAGATAAAAGCATCCTCAAGAACTAAGGATATACCGGTTATTATGGCTACGGCAAAAAGTGTTGAGTACGATAAGATTAAAAGTCTGGACCTTGGAGCAGATGATTATCTGGTAAAACCATTTGGAATGATGGAGATGGTTTCAAGGATAAAGGCTGTACTTAGAAGATGTATGCCCAAAAAAGAAAACAAAACCAAATATGTCAATGGTATAATAGAACTGAATGTTGAAGAACATACTGTATTGGTTGATGGAAAGAGTGTCAGTCTCACCTATAAAGAATATGAAATATTAAAAATATTCCTTATGCATCCCGGGATGGCATATACAAGAAATCAGCTTTTATCAGAAGTATGGGGCATTGACAGTTACGGAGAGACAAGAACAGTAGATATGCACATAAAGACACTCAGGCAGAAACTGGGTGATGGTGGCAGATATATCACGACTGTTAGGAATGTCGGATATAAAATGGAGGGATACAATGACTAAAAAAATATTTAAATCGGTACTTTTGATTGCAGTAATTATGGTGCTGTTTTGCTGTACATTTATTCTTGGGATTTTGTACAGGCATTTCACAAATATAGAAGAACAACAGCTCGAATCACAGCTTGGTTTTGTTGTCACAGGTGTTCAAAATCAGGGGGAGGACTATCTTAAAAATCTTGAAGAAAAGAAATATAGGATTACATGGATAGAAGCAGACGGAACTGTTAAGTTTGACAATAAATCTGATGTATCGAAAATGGAAAACCATGCAGACAGGGAAGAGGTTAAAGATGCATTGAAATTTGGCAGGGGCGAGTGCTCGAGATATTCAGTTACACTTATGCAGAAAACACTTTATTATGCAAAAAAAATAAGTGACGGAAGTGTTGTAAGAATATCAGTAAGCCAAGATACGGTTTTTAAGCTTTTATTTTCGATGATTTCACCTATAGTTATAACAATAGTTTTAGCAATAATCTTATCATCAATTCTTGCGAGAGGTGTATCAAAGAAAGTAGTAGAACCTTTGAATAATCTTGATCTTGATGAACCTTTGAAAAATGATGCATATGGGGAAATTTCACCGCTTTTAAGACATATAGAGCATCAGCACAGACAAATAGATGAACAGCTTGAAGAACTTCAGAAAAAGAAAGATGAATTTCAGGCTACTATTGAAAATATGGATGAGGGACTTATACTTCTTGATGCAAAAAATAATATAATCAGTATAAACCCGGCAGCACAAAAGATTTTTGGCGCAACCGATGAGTGTGTCGGAAAAGATTTTCTTATGATAGAACGAAATCTCTCTGTCGGAAAAACGATAAAAGAGGCAATGGAAAAAGGAAAATCAGAGATGGTACTTAAAAGATACGGACTTGAGTACCGCCTTGGAATAAGTAAGATAGAATCAGCCAGAAAGACACTTGGTGCAGTATTACTTGCTGTAGATGAAACAGAGAAAAGTAATGCAGAAAGGACAAGGAGAGAATTTTCGGCAAATGTATCACATGAGCTAAAAACACCGCTTCAGTCGATTATCGGCAGTGCAGAACTTATGGAAAATAATCTTGTAAAAGAGGAAGATATGCCAAGATTTGTCGGACATATCCGTAAGGAGGCAGAGAGACTTGTAAAACTTGTAGAAGATATTATACGTCTTTCATGGCTTGATGAAAATAGGGACATGGAAATGGAACTTGTCGACTTAAAAGATATTGCTGAAGAGACAAAAGAAGTTCTGGAAAATGCGGCGAAAGAAAAGAATGTGACAATCAATGTAAGCGGGGACGACATAAAACTCCGTGGTGTAAGAAGTCTGCTTTATGAAATTGTATATAATCTTTGTGAAAATGGTATAAAGTACAATAAAGACGGAGGAAGAGTTGACATGACGCTGTCTAAGGAAGCTGAAAAAAATATTATTGTTATTGAAGATACAGGAATTGGAATAAAAGAAGAACAGCAGTCAAGAATTTTTGAACGTTTTTACAGAGTAGACAAAAGCAGGTCAAAGGAAACCGGAGGAACAGGTCTTGGTCTGTCTATAGTGAAACATGCGGCAATGTATCATAATGCAGAAGTTGTGTTGGAGAGCAAAGAAGGACAGGGCAGTAAGTTTACGGTTATCTTTCCACGGGAGGAGTAGCCGTTAAATAATAAATATGATATACTTTGTTCATCAGATTAAATAACAGGAAGTTGAAGATAATGAACATGAAAATATCAATGATAGCACTTGACCTTGACGGAACATGCCTTGACAGCAGGGGAGAGATGACTGACAGGACAAGAAAAATACTTGAAAAATACGGAAAAGCAGGGACTGAGATTGTATTTACAACGGGTAGACCGATTGCAGGTATATTAAAGGAATTGAGAAGCATTCCCGGGACAAATTATGCAATAGCATTAAATGGCGGTCTGGTATATCAACTTGCTGACAACAGTATTATTTACAGAAAAAGTATTGATAAAAGAGAAGTTATGCTTGTAAGAGATATAGTTCTAAGACATAATGCACTTACGGATGTTGCTTCCGGAGGACTTGGCATTGGTGATAAAAAAACGTATGACAGAGCAGAGAACTATATAAAAAATGATGATTTTAGAAAATATTATCTTTCAAGCAGAGGTTCAAAACAAAATCTTTGGGAGAATATTGAAGAACTTGAGAGCGTCGAGAAGATAAACATGTTTTTCAGTGATATGGATGATAGAAGAAAAACACTTGAAGAACTTAAAATACTTAAGACATCTAAGGTGTGCTCGGGCATGCCTAACAATATCGAGATAAACCATGGTGAGGTAAACAAGGGAAATGCCCTTAAATGGCTTTGTGAAAAGCTTGACATTGACATATCGGAGCTTATAGCATTTGGTGATGGCGGCAACGACATTGATATGATAAAGACGGCAGGATGTGGAGTTGCAATGGCAAATGCCTGTGAAGAGCTTAAAGAGATTTCAGATATTATTACAAAGAGCAATGATGAAGACGGGGTTGCTTATATTTTAGAAAGATACAGCCTGGCATAGAAATAACTTTCTATGCTCAGACTGTATTTTTTTGATATATATTTTGAAAAAAGTTTTTCTCTAATATTATCTTGAAAGTCTGTTTTTTTAGTTCTTTTCATTTAATCTTAATCAAATGTGTAACATATTATGTTAAAAAAAGGTATGTCATGAATCTGCTATTTTAATGAAAAATATTGTATATAATTTTTTTTGAGTCAGTTATATTTTATAAAAAAATTAAATTTTGTATCGTGCATATATGATACAGAAAATGCGGCGAGAAAATTATTTGTATGAAGAAAAGAGGAGTAAAATGAGATACGGTTATTTCGATGATGAGAAAAGGGAGTATGTTATTACAAGACCTGACACACCGGCACCTTGGGTAAACTATCTTGGTTCACCTGAGTATGGTGCTATTATTTCAAATAATGCGGGGGGATACAGTTTTGAGAAGTCAGGTGCAAATGGAAGAATTTTAAGATATGTATTTAATCAGTTTGATGAACCAGGAAGATATATTTACATTAGGGATAATGAATCAAAAGATTACTGGTCAGCATCATGGCAGCCGGTTGGAAAAGATTTAGAGGAATATAAGAGCGAATGTCATCATGGAACAGCTTATACAAGAATGATAGCACAATATGCAGGTATAAGTTCGGAAGTTCTTTATTATGTACCACTTGATAAATCTTATGAAATATGGGATTTAAAGGTTACAAACAATTCAGACAAGAACAGAAAACTTAATGTAACAGGTTATGCTGAGTTTACAAATAACTGTAATTATGAGCAGGATCAGGTAAATCTTCAGTATTCACAGTTTATTACATCAACTCATTTTGCTGGAAATCGTGTAATGCATCATGTACATGGAAATCTTGATGCTTTAAAAGAAAGCGAATACATTGACAATAAAAATGTTTCGATGAGATTTTTAGGAATGGCAGGACAGAAGGTTTCATCTTGGTGTGGAAGTAAAGAAGGATTTTTAGGAAGATATCATGATTATTCAAATCCGAACGGTGTAATTAACGGAGCACTTGATAATAAGGGTAATTACAATGGAAATGGCTGTGGTGCGCTTACAACAGAACTTGAACTTGTACCGGGTGAGACAAAGGAAGTTATCTTTATTGTCGGAATGAAATACGATGATGAAGCAGCAAAGATAATTGCAAGATATGATGAAAATGAGAATTTATGTGAGGAAGAACTTGTTGAGTTAAAGAAATTCTGGCATGGAAAACTTGAAAAATTCCAGGTTAAAACACCAAGCGAAGAATTTAATACAATGATAAATACATGGAATGCATATAACTGCTTTATGACATTTATCTGGTCAAGAGCTGCATCATTTACATACTGTGGTCTTAGAAATGGATATGGTTATCGTGATACAGTACAGGATATTCAGGGAATTATACATCTTGCACCTGAAATGGCAGTAGAGAAGATAAGATTTATGCTCTCAGCTCAGGTAGACAACGGTGGAGGACTTCCACTTGTAAAATTCACACACAACCCAGGTCATGAAGATACACCTGATGATGCATCTTATGTTCAGGAAACAGGACATCCTGCATATCGTGCCGATGATGCATTATGGTTATTCCCAACAGTATATAAATATATTTCTGAGACAGGAAATATGGAATTTTTAGATGAGGTAATTCCTTTTGCAAACAAAGATGAAGCAACAGTATATGAGCATTTACAGCGTGCAGTTAAATTCTCTGCTGAGCATCTTGGAAAACATGGAATGCCGGCAGGTCTTTATGCAGATTGGAATGACTGTTTAAGACTTGGAAAAGACGGAGAATCTTCATTTGTTGCAATGCAGTATTATTATGCAATGACAATACTCAGAAAATTTGCAGAATACAAAAATGATGATGAATATGTAAAACAGCTTGATAAACAGCAGGAGGAACTCGGAAGGCTTATTCAGGAAATCTGCTATGACGAGGATCGTTTCATAAGAGGCTTTACAGAAGAAGGAAAAGTTATCGGAAAGCGCACGGATGCAGAGGCTAATATGTGGCTTAACCCTCAGAGCTGGGCTGTAATCAGTAAAGTTGCAGATGAAAAGCAGGGCGAGATTATAATGAACAGTGTACATGACAGATTAAATACTAAATATGGTGCTATTCTTATGGATCCACCATATCATGCAGAAGCATTCTCAGGTGCGCTTGCAGTTATCTACAATGCAGGTACAAAAGAAAATTCAGGTATTTTTTCACAGTCACAGGGCTGGCTTATACTTGCAGAAGCATTATTAAAACATGGCGACAGAGCGTTTGAATATTTTATGGAGAATTCACCTGCTGCACAGAATGACAGGGCGGAAACAAGGGTTCTTGAACCATATTGCTATGGACAGTTTACGGAAGGAAAAGCAAGTCCAAACTTTGGACGTTCACATGTTCACTGGCTTACAGGAACAGCCTCTACTGTAATGGTAGGATGTGTAGAGGGGATTCTTGGAATGCGTCCGGATTTTGAAGGACTTCACATTGAACCTTCTGTTCCTAAAGAATGGGGTGAATTTGAAATTACAAAGAGTTTCAGAGGCAGCAATCTTCATATTGTTATTAAAAATCCGGGACATATACAGAGTGGCTGTAAGAAGATGGTTGTCAATGGTATTGAAGTTGAAGGAAGTTATATAACTCAGGATATGCTTACTGAAAATACTGAAATAGAGCTTATGATGTCATAAGCTTCAAAGTTGTTTGAAGTTTGAAAAAATCACAGGAGGTTTTATAGATGGGCAAAATCAAATTTACGGATAAGAATGGATCTTTTGTTATTGAAAATCCTGAAAATTACAGTGGCTTATATCTTCCATTAGCAGGGGAGATGGGATTAAAATCAAATATTACACCTTCTATGGCAGGTGATGCAAAGACAGATCAGAATCATTTTTTACTTGAGCCTGTCAGTATTGAAAATTTACATAACAATAAAAATGGAAGAAATTTCTGGTGTCGTATAGAGGGAAATGGTATTTGGTCTGTATCAGGAGCATCTGCTTTGCAGGAAGCTGAGAAATTTACGGCTTCTCAGGACGAAAGTAAAATAGAAGCAGGACTTATGTGGCAAAAACTTACAAGAATCTCAAAAAAATATGGAATTAAATCAGAAGTGCTATCATTTGTGCCAACTGATAAAAATATTGAGATTATGTATGTTACATTGGAAAATACATCGGCTGAGAGTATTAAATTTACACCTGTTGCAGCAATTCCATTATATGGAAGAAGTGCAGATAATATCAGAGACCATAGACATGTGACTTCTCTTTTACACAGAATTTCAACACAGGAATATGGTATTGAGGTTTCACCTGTTTTATCATTTGATGAAAGAGGACATCAGAAAAATAGTACAACATATTTTGTTTATGGTTCAAAAGAGGATGGAACAAAGCCTGAAACATTTTATCCTACAAATGAAATGTTTATAGGTGAAGGTGGAAGTTTTCTGAATCCGGAAGCAGTAAGAACTGTAAAGGAAGGTGTAAAGGCTGGAGCAAAGATTCAAGGAAAGGAAGCTGTCGGAGCTTTAGCGTTTGAAAGTGTAGAATTAAAAGCAGGTGAAAAGACAGGTTATATAGTAGTGGCAGGTATAACTGATGATGTTTTAGAAATAGAAAAAACTACTGTTTTATACAGAACAAAAGAAGCTGTGCTTGAATGTTTTGAAAATACAAAAAGACATTGGGTTGAAAAAGTAAATATTGACTTTGAAATGAACGATGACTCAGTTGACAATTATCTTAAATGGATATGTTTCCAGCCAATACTTAGAAGAATTTACGGCTGTTCTTTCCTTCCTTATCATGACTATGGCAAAGGAGGAAGAGGTTGGAGAGATTTATGGCAGGATTGTCTTGCACTTCTTGTTATGGAACCTGATATGGTTCGCAAAATGATAGTTTCTAATTATGGCGGTGTGAGGATTGATGGAACAAATGCAACAATAATAGGAAACGGACAGGGTGAGTTTATAGCAGATAGAAATAATATAACGCGTGTATGGATGGATCATGCTTATTGGCCGTTTGTTACGACTAAGCTTTATATAGATCAGACAGGTGATCTTGATATATTTCTTGATAAAGTGTCATATTTTAAGGATAGACAGTCATTAAGAGGAATGGCACATGATGATGATTGGAAAATTGAATATGGAAATACTCAGAAAACGGTTTGTGGTGCTGATTATTTTGGAACTGTTATTGAGCATATTCTTTTACAAAATCTTTGTGCGTTCTATGATGTTGGAGAACACAATGAAATGAGACTTCACGGAGCCGACTGGAATGATGCTCTTGATATGGCATGGGAAAAGGGTGAAAGTGTTGCATTTACATGTGCATATGCGGGAAATTTAAAAGATATTGCATATTATTTAAGAAAGTTTGAAAGTAAAGATGGAATTTGTGTTATTGAGGTCGCAAAGGAAATGGAATGTCTGTTTAGAAAAGGGGAGGAATTGTATGAAAGTCCTCACAAAAAACAGGAGCTTCTTTCTGAATATACTTCACTGTGCAGTCACAATATAAGTGGTGAAAAAGCTGTATTAAAAATAGGCAGTATATGTGAAAATCTCGAAGAAAAAGCAGATTGGCTTATGAAAAACATTCGTGAAAATGAATGGATAAAAGAAGATGACAATACGGGCTGGTTTAACGGTTATTATGATAATCATGGAAAAAAAGTAGAGTATTATAAAAAAGATGATGTTCGTATGATGCTTACAAGCCAGGTATTTGCGATAATGAGTGGTACTGCAGATGAAAAGCAGGTAAAAGCAATTTGTAATAGTGCAGATAAATACCTCTATGAAAAGAATGCAGGAGGATACCGTCTTAATACAGATTTTAAAGAAGAAAAATTTGATTTTGGAAGGATGTTTGGATTTGCATATGGTGAAAAGGAAAACGGAGCCGTATTTTCACATATGGCAGTCATGTATGCAAATGCATTATATAAGAGAGGATTTATAAAAGAGGGTTACAAGGTACTTAAAAATTTGCTTGACAGTGCAATGGATTTTGAAAAAAGTGTTATGTATCCGGGAATACCTGAGTATTTTGACAATGAGGGACGCGGACTGTATGCGTATCTTACAGGTGCAGCGAGCTGGTATATGCTTACAATGATAACAGAAGTTTTTGGAGTAAGAGGAGAATTTGGAAATCTTGTTATAAAACCAGCACTTCTTCCAGAGCAGTTCGATAAAGAGGGTAAAGCTGCAATAAAACTTAAATTTGCAGGAACAACGTTAAAGATTACGATTCATGCGGATGTTGACAATATACATCATAACAATGGAGTGTATGACAAAATAATAAGGGTAGAGTGTGATGGAAATGAACTTGAGACTGCTGATTTAGGGAAAGTTGTAATAATGAAAAAAACGATTGAAGAAATGTCTCGTAAAAAATGTCATGAAATTGAAGTTTTTATAAAATACTAAAGAAGATAATTGAAATATATCTTATAATAAGATGTTATTAAAAAACAAAAGGGAAAATTGATGTGAAAATTAATTTTCTCTTTTGTTTTTTATGAATAAAAATGGTGTACCATTACCACATTGATTTATAATATTTGTCACGATATTTCTTTGGGGTTAAACCTATAAAATTTTCAAAAGTTTTAGTGAAATGACTTTGTGACGAAAAAGAAAGATAGTTTGCTATATCGATCAATGATTTATCTGAATAGCGGAGCAGATGAGTTGCTTTTTCTATTTTTTTTTCGCGAATATAATCACTGATGGAAACACCAAGATTTTGTTTAAATACACGGGAAAGATAGTTCTCTGAAAGCCCTGTATAATCAGCAAGAGTGGTTATTGTGATACGTTCTTTGATGTGACTGTATATATAGTTTACACATTGCATAACAGGTTTGGAGAGAATTGAACTTTTCTTTAAAAGAACCATTTTTCCGGTAAAATCCTTTGCCATTTCATGATGAAGATCGGCTACCTGGCGTATTGTACTGCATGAGTCCATCTTTAGTATATAAAAGTCACTTAGGCGATATGCCTGCTCAGCTTCAAGACCTCCATCAATACAATATCTTGTAATCATAGCAGTAGTGACAACAAAATGGTATTTTATGTTTGTCAGAGGATTTTGCGAGAGAACGCCTGTGCCTTCAAGGTTTATAAAAGCATCTTGTTTGCAATTTTCAATTACAGCGTCCATATCACCTGCTTTAACTGAATTATAAAAAGAATATTCAACATCAGGAGCACGATGAAGTATTTCGAATTCGCTGTTTGAAAGTTCTGTATTTACCCATTCTTCTGATAATGACATAACTTTTCCTCCTAAAATAGTGCTAAAATCTGATATGATAGTGTTAATATTTAACATTATGACATGAATCTGTTATTTTTACAAGTGAATTAGTATAAGGTATGCGACAAATGGAGTAATATATGACTTGTAAACGAGAAATGACATAAAGTTATGTCGAACGATTAAAAATATATTCTAGGAGGAATGAGAAATGAAACGTAGATTTTTAAGTTTAGTGCTTGCATCGGCAATGAGTGTTACAATGCTTGCCGGATGTGGAAACAAGGCAAATGATGGGACATCAGGAAAAAGTGCTCAGACAGAAGAGGGAAAGATAATAAATATCTATTCATGGAACGATGAATTTCGTCAGAGATTAGAGGCTGTTTATCCACAGGTAGAATCAACATCAAAGGATGGAACAGTTACAAAACTTAAGGATGGTTGTGAGATTCACTGGATTATCAATCCAAATCAGGATGGTGTATATCAGCAGAAACTTGACGAAGCACTTGGAAGACAGGCTGATGCATCAGCAGATGACAAAGTTGATATTTTCCTTTCAGAGACAGATTATGTATTCAAATATACTGATAAAGATGCGGATGTTGCGATGCCTTTAAAAGATCTTGGAATTGATACGGATAAAGAGTTTAAAGATCAGTATGACTTTACAAAGACAACAGCTTCAGACAGCGATGGTGTTATGAGAGGTTCTACATGGCAGTGCTGTCCGGGACTTCTCGTTTATAGAAGAGACATCGCAAAGAAAGTATTTGGAACAGATGATCCGGAAAAGATTGGTGAGAAGGTTAAGGATTGGGATACACTTAAGAAATCAGCAGAACAGTTAAAAGCAAAAGGATATTATACATTTTCATCATATGCTGACACATTCCGTTTATATGGAAACAGTATTTCAAAATCATGGGTTACACCTGGTGATTCACCAGATACTACAGTTGATGTAGATTCAAAAGTCATGGATTGGATAAATGATTCAAAACAGTGGCTTGATGCAGGATACTTTGACAAGACTGTAAAGGGGCAGTGGAATGATGACTGGAATAAAGCCATGGGTTCAAAATCTAAAGTATTTGCATTCCTCTTCCCAGCATGGGGAATTGACTTTACATTAAAGCCAAACTGGGATGGAAAAGAAGGCGAGTGGGCTGTTACAAATCCTCCACAGGAATATAACTGGGGCGGTTCTTACATACACGCAGCAGCAGGGACAGATAATGCTAAGCATGCAAAAGAAATTATTCTTGCACTCACAGCAGATAAAGACAATCTTTTAAGGATTTCAGAAAAATATTCTGACTTTACAAACACGAAATCCGGAATGAAAGAGGCAGCAGAAAATGATGAAAAATATGCTTCTAAATTCCTTGGTGGTCAGAATCCGTTTAAGTATTTCGCACCTGTTGCAGAAAATATTAAAATTGCACCATTGTCAGCATATGATCAGGGGTGTGTAGAGCTTATACAAAACTCATTCAGTGATTATTTCCAGGGAAAAGTTACTTATGACAAGGCAAAGAAAAACTTCGAGACAGCAATTGAAGAGCGTTATGCAGATGTTAAGAAGGTAAATTGGGCTAAGTAGCAGCAATTATAAAAGGGACAAATAAAAATATTGTATTATACAGTCACAAAGATGTGGCAATATAACAGGATTTAGTTATAATGAAAGTATGGCTGAATCCTGTTATAAGAAATGAAATACTTCAAGTTTATAATGATATTTAGGAAAGGAGTGGGATTATGAAAAAGAAGAAAAAAAGTGTAAGTTACGCTAAATGGGGTTATATATTTATACTTCCATTTTTCATAACTTATATTATATTTTCATTAATACCGCTGTTAGATACAATAAGGTATAGTTTTTTTGAGTATTATCGTACCGGAATAAAAGAAGTAGGACCAAACTTTATTGGAATGAAGAATTATGCAAGTCTTCTTAAATCAGATATGATTGTATATGGAAAAAACACACTTATAATGTGGGTTATAGGATTTATTCCTCAAATAGTATTTGCACTTATTTTGGCAAACTGGTTTACTGATATTCGTTTAAAGATTCGTGGCAAACAGTTTTTTAAGGTCGTTATTTATCTTCCAAACCTGATTATGGCATCAGCGTTTGCGATGTTGTTCTTTACACTCTTTTCTACAAACGGACCTGTAAACTCAATAATGTTGTCTGTTGGATTTATTAAGAAGCCGATTGACTTTTTAGGTTCTATATTTGGAACGAGGTCGCTTATAGGATTTATGAATTTCCTTATGTGGTTTGGAAATACAACAATCATGCTTATAGCAGCAATAAACGGAATAAGCATGGAAATTTTTGAAGCTTGTGATCTTGATGGATGTAATAGCATACAGAGATTTTTTTATATTACACTTCCGATGATAAGACCAATCCTTGCATACACATTAGTAACATCTATTATCGGTGGACTTCAGATGTTTGATGTTCCACAGATACTTACAAATGGACAGGGAAATCCGGATAGAACTTCTATGACGCTTATAATGTTCCTCAATAACCATTTGAAGAGTAAGAATTATGGAATGGCGGGTGCTTTATCAGTATATCTGTTTATAGTAAGTGCTATATTATGTTTCATAGTTTATAAGATGACAAATGACAATGATCCTGATGGCTCCAAAGCTGCTGCAAAAGCAGAAAAACGTAGAAGAAGAAGGGGGTTATTATAATGAAAAAAGGACATAACAGATTCAGAAGTATTTTGGCACATATAGTTTTGGTGGTCTTAGCATTTTTATGCCTGTTCTTTTTCTATATACTTATTGTTAATGCAACCCGTTCACATTCAGAATTACAAAAAGGTTTTTCGGCATTGCCGGGTACACATTTCCTGGACAATTTGAAAAATGTAGTGAATGATGGAAGTTTTCCAATGGTGCGTGGAATATTGAACAGTTTGTTTATATCAGCAGCCTCAGCAGCTATATGTACATATTTTTCATCACTTACTGCATATGGACTTTATGCATATAATTTTAAGTTAAAAAAAGTTGCATTTACCTTTATTATGGCGATACTTGTTATGCCAACACAAGTAACGGCAATGGGATTTTTAAGACTTGTAACAAATATGGGAATGTATGATTCATGGGCACCACTTATAGTTCCATCAATCGCATCACCGGCAGTATTTTACTTTATGTATAGTTATCTGCAGTCATCACTTCCTATTTCACTTGTTGAAGCAGCAAGAATTGACGGTTCAGGAGAATTCAGGACATTTAACAAGATCGTTATTCCGATAATGAAACCAGCAATTGCAGTACAGGCAATATTTACATTTGTAGGTTCTTGGAATAACTATTTTGTTCCGGCATTGGTGATTCAGTCAAAACAGAAGATGACAGTACCTATTCTTATAGCAACACTTCGTGGAGCTGATTATATGAATTTTGATATGGGTAAGATTTATATGATGATAACAGTAGCAATCGTACCTATCGTAGTAGTATATCTTTTACTTTCAAGATTTATCATTTCGGGTGTCACACTTGGTGGTGTAAAAGAGTAAGAATTGATATGTTATAAAATATATGTTGTTTATATTATTATAAAATTTGGAGTATGAAGCAAAAAATTAAATGGAAAATGTTTTTGGATAATAAATGAGATAGAAGAAGACCTCTAAAGTTTAGAGGTCTTTTTTGGGTATGTTTTGCGGGGCACATTTGATTTATATGTCAAGGAGAATAGGTATTGAATATAAAAATGATATTTTTTGACCACAATATCATTTTTTAAGAAATATTACATTTTTTCGGTAAACATCATTATAAATACTGCTGCTAATAGAATTGATGATACCCATATAGCTTTGATACCTATATATAATGATAAAATTCCTCCGATACCTGCACCGATTGCAAAAACAAGTATTATACCGTAATAGTGAAGTGCTTTTTTTAAGATTTCCGGCTTTTTTTCACGCAGATAAATAGAAAGACTTTCTGTACCGCTTCTGAGATTTCCGATACACATGGTACTTGCATAGCCATAGCCGTTTACTTTTCTGAAAGTCTGTACCTGCATTGAACAGGCAAAGGATACAAGCATTGTTGCTGTCATGTTATATTGTCCGGGAATTAAACCTACAATAAATAATATGGCTAACTCCATAAGTACGATTATCTGCCGCCAGTGTATTCTTTTCACATATTTTAACTTTTTCTGTATTCTTTCTGCAACAAAGACTCCGAGAGCAAATGCTATTATAGGAAAAAGATAATGTAACCCGCGTAGCCATTCGCCGGACATAAAATTCTGGCTCATAAGCACTACATTTCCGGTTTGGGCATTTGAGAATACTTCATCCCTGACATTGTATGTGTATGCATCCTGAAAACCGCCTGATATGGCAAGGATTGCACTAAGTCTAAAAGTTTCTGAAGTCTGTTTTTTTAATTTGTTTTTTTTCATCTTTTTGTACTCCGTTATATGCGGGATTGTCGGTGCTTGCAGGATTGTGAAAATTGCACAGCAATGAAACAGTCCATAGCATTTTTACTAATTATATACTATATAATCCATATATGTACAATGTATATATAATATGTGAGATATATGTTATGTATATGAAATGATGCAGACCGGTTAAACTGTCAGAATGTAATTGCAGTGGATATTATATGGTGGGTGGAAAATGGCGTTGAAATATACACAGCGAAATTTATTCTTTTATAAAATATATTGACTAATTAAGCTAATATAATGTTGAAAATAGTTTAAAATGGACTTAAAAAAGCTTGAAAAATTGGAAGTTTTTGATAAATAAAAATTAAAAATACAGATATTTTAAACTTTTTATCTGCTTGTTACAATGTAATATATAGAAGCAGTGATAACAAGACAGTTAAAGAGAGAAGAGACATGAAAAAGGAAGAATTGGAAGAATTTATTTTAAAATATGGAACAGATTTGATGAAGTTTTGCAAGATAACTACAAATGATGATGAACTTGCAATGGAACTTTATCAGGAAACAATGTTGAGGATGGTCGAGCATTATAAAAAACTTGAGGTATCAGAAAATATAAAAGCATGGGCAATTTCTACAGCAATAAATTTATGGAAAAATAAGAAAAGAAAATATGCATGGAGAAGGAGAATTGCAAAGCAGGAGAGCTATGAAGTACATATTGAGAGTGGACTTGAATTTATTGAATATAATGCTGACAATCCTGAAGAGGAAGTCATACGAAGTGAACTTATAAAATTTGTCAGAAATAAGGTGAGAGAACTTCCGGAAAAATATAGGATGGTGGTGTATCTGTATTATACGGCAGATATGAAAATAAAAGATATAGCTTCACTATATAAAATTCCTGAGAGTACGATAAAAAGCAGACTTGTTAAAGCGAAAAAAATATTAAAGCAGAAGCTTGAGGAGGAATTGTAATGGCTGACTTAAAAATAACAGATGATAAATTGGAAAAAATTCTTTACAGTTCAATGTCGCCTGATGTCAGAGAGACAGAGCTTAAATTTCAAAAAAAAATTGGGATAAGAATAATAATAATGTATATTTTAATGGCGGCAGCAGGGTGTTATCTTATAACCGGTACATATATATTTGCGGGAAGCTGCAGATATATGAATGTCGATAGGACTTTTTTAGAGATTGGAAATTTATTTGAAAACAGTTCATTTTATGTTTCCATGCTTACTTTATGGTTTAGTATTTTATTATGTGTAATATTTACCGTAAAGCAATATTTTAATATTAAGAATTGCAAAAAAGGCAGAATATTTTATGTGTTTTCATATGCTTTGATTATATTTTTTCAGTATTATTTTACGGACAGACTGATTCAGCCGATGGTGTATATAAATAAGCTGTCAGTAGAAGTACCAAATGCTTTAAAAATGAACAGATTTGCCATAGCTTATTTTCTGGACGGAGTTAAAAGTTCGTGCAGCCTGAGTTTACTGCCGGCATTTCTTTTATGGGGAGCGGCATTTATATTGCTTCTTATTCAGATGTTTAGAGAGAGATAATAGTTAGGAATTGACCGATAATTGTATTTATCATTTTTTATATAGCTGTTATAATATAATTTGGATTAAAAAGTATGGAAATTTATGTATTATGAGGTTTAGCTTATGGATAACAGAATGAATAAAAAAAGGATGAAAATACAATTATTCTGTGTTTTTATGGTGACACTTTCAATAATATTGGCATGCGGTCATTATCTGGGAAGTAATAACAAAAAATCTGAACAGATGAAAGTAAGATATACGGCAAGGATGACTGTCAGCAGAATAGAGTCAAGACTTGATAAATATTTGGAAAGAGCGGATTTTATAAAAAATATAATTGAAGAGAAATATGACTTTGATGATAAAAAATTTAGTCAGACAGCTGCACTTTTGTATGATAAAAAGGATGTCATTGAAGCCATTGAGCTTGCTAAAGATGGTATTGTGGGAAATATTTATCCGTTAAAGGGAAATGAACCTGCGATGGGATTAAACATGCTGACTAATCCAAAAAGAAAAAAAGAAGCAAAGATAGCTGAAAAAACAGGACAGTATACGATAGCAGGCCCGTATGAATTAAAACAGGGTGGTATAGGAGCGCTGTTATTTGACCCGGTTTACATATCTGAAAACGGAGAAAAGAAATTTTGGGGATTTGTTATTCTTGTAATAGACTGGGATAAATTTATAGATGAGATAAATTTAAGCAATCTTGAAGATGCAGGATATGATTATCAGATATGGAAGAAAAATCTTTCTGAGGGAACAGAAGTTACAATTGCGGAGGGAAACAGCAAAAATATTAAAAGTCCTCTCGAGGTTGTATGTGCGGTTCCAAATGATACATGGTATTTTGAAATTGCACCGAAAGCCGGATGGATTACAAAAATGCAGTTGTTTATCGGAACATTAGTAGCAGTATCTGTTCTCATAATAGTATACAGTGCATTTTGGCAGTATTTTGTGAGACGTTACAAAGATGCGGTATATGCTGAAAATATTAAGAAAGCGGCAAAAGAGGCTCAGATTGCGAATGAGACAAAAACAAGATTTTTGTTCAATATGAGCCATGATATACGAACGCCTATGAACGCTATAGTAGGTTTTTCGGAGCTTCTTGAAAAACATCTTGATGATAAGGAAAGAGCAGCCGATTATGTTGCAAAGATTAAAAAATCGAGTTCATTTTTGCTGTCGCTTATCAATTATGTGCTTGAAATGGCAAGAATAGAGAGCGGTAAGGTCGAATTAAAATCAGAAATAACGGATATAAAAGTGCTTATAGATTCTCTTAATGCTGTGTTTGAATCTGATATAAAAAATAAAAACCTTAAATATACTTGTAAGTGTAATATTGAGCATGGGTATATTATATGTGATTTGACGAAAGTTAAAGAGATATATCTTAATATAATAAGTAATGCAATAAAATACACAAATCCGGGTGGAAGTGTTAATGTTGAATTTCGGGAAATACCGTGTGACAGGGAAGGTTATGCAACATATGTGAGCAAAGTTGAAGATACCGGAATCGGTATGAGTAAAGAATATCTTCCGCACATTTTTGAGGAATTTTCGAGAGAACATACAAGCACAGAGACCAAAATAGCTGGTACAGGTCTTGGACTTCCGATAGTAAAATCGCTGGTGGAGCTTATGGGTGGAACAATAGATGTTGAAAGTAAAGTGAATGTTGGAACTACAATGATTGTTACCCTGACATTTCCTATTGCAATGAAAGAACAGGCTGAAAAGCAGCGTAAGGAAGTGACAAATCGTATTATCCAAAATGTAAAAGGAAAAAATATTCTTATCGCTGAGGATAATGAATTAAATGCCGAGATAGCTATGACTGTATTGAAAGAGAATGGAATCCAGGCAGAATGTGTTGCCGATGGAAAGGCGTGTGTAGAAAACTTGGCACAGAAGCCTGAAGATTATTATGACGCAATACTTATGGATATTCAGATGCCAAATATGAATGGATATGAGGCGGCAAAGAAAATAAGGTCGATGGATGGAAGACGTTCTAAGATACCTATCATAGCTATGACTGCCAATGCGTTTGAAGAAGATAAGCAAAGAGCAATCGAAAGCGGAATGAATGCTCATATAGGAAAGCCTATTGATATAAAAAAACTTGTTCTTTTACTCGGAAGTATATTTGATGATTAAATGATAGATTGGTCAATATATCATTTATTTGTTGTACCGGTCAAAAGCGAAAGAGGGCTGGAAGAGTATATTACATATATGAAGGTCGTGAACATCTGTAAAATTGTGCGAAACTCCCTCGCCGAATACAAAAACGTCGCCACGCTTTATATAGTATGTTTTATTATTCACCTGTTGCATTGAAGTTACGTCAAGAACAATCATCAGTTCATAAAAATCTGCATGATAATGCATTTTCGCATCGGAATCGTGATGTCCATATTGTATAAAAAAGGAAAAGATACAGTAAAAAAGACATGTCAGGTCATTGTTAAGCAGACCGGTACATCACAGTCAGAGCCAACCTTTGCTCCTGAAATTAAAAAGGCAACAGAAAACAATCCTATTCTTACAAATTGTTATGTGGCAGACCCGGCGGTTATGGAATACAACGGAAGAATATATGTATATATGACAAATGATTCCCAGCATTATGAAAGGGGAGAAAAATTGGAAAATTGCGGAAATGTATTTGGAGTAGCGGGTAATAATCATCACTCAATAATAAAGTTTAATGATAAATATTACATGTTTTATCATACAAGAGCATTGGAGACAGCACTTGGTTCAGACCTCGGTTTCAGAAGCAGTCATGTAAATGAACTTACAGTAAACGCAGATGGTACACTCGAGCCGGTAAAACAGCATCTTACCGGAGTTTCGCAGATAAAAGCATTTAATCCATATGAAGAAACAAAGGGAATTTCCTAAATGGATTTCAAACGGTTGCTGCAATTTTTTTTCAAGCTATTGGAAAGCCTGTATTATCCGGTGCAATTTCTTTGAGCCGTCAGATAGTATTTTTGATTCCTACTGTAATGATTCTGTGCAATTATATGACAATCAAAGGTGTCTTATTGGATGGCACTGTTGCAGATGGTCTGGCATTTGTTTTTGAATTTACGTTAAGTTTCGCTAAGTTTCACTTGTGTAGCTTGATGGAAAAAATTGGATAAAATAATATATGTGAAAAAGCACTGAAAGCCATACAATTTATGCGTTTTTAAGTGCTTTTTTGTTATGATAAAAGGTGAAAATGCCAATAAGTTTAAGTTTCGCTAAGTTTTGAAGATTGAAGAAAAAAGAATGAAGTTGCAGTCAGATAAGATACAAAATGCGATATTTCAGAATTTTATTGTGTTTTTGCTGTGTTAAATTGTCTAAAACGCATTTCTGTGATATGATAATAAATACAATGTAAACAGATATTTTAAATAAGACTGAGGTGAAAAGATGGCAATTAGTTACAAGAAATTATGGAAATTATTGATTGATAAAGACATGATGAAGAAAGATCTGCGTGCAATGACAGGAGTCAGTACAACAACGATGTCTCGATTATCAAAAGACGAAAATGTTGGTACAGAAATTGTATCAAAAATTTGTTCTGTATTAAATTGCGATGTTGGAGATATTATGGAATTTGTGCCTGACAAAAAAAGTAATAGTGAGGAGGTACCCGATAAGTGATATTAAAGAATGCCTGGACAAGGTTCGGGCATTGATTTAAGAACCGGAGAATGAAATTATTCTATTTACAAAGAAGGACTTATGTATGTTGGTGCTATTGCTGAACTAGAACAGTGTATTGCAAATGCATCTACTGGTGAGTGAGTGTGTGAAATTGAAAAAGAAATTGAGCAAATTGCAGGCAAAGGAGAATGAAATAAGAATTTATGAGAAAAAGATTCATCATATTGCCGACCAGATGATTTCGATTGATTTAGACGATGGTGTAAAAAAGAATTATGCAATTTTTCAGGATGTTTTGGCTAAAATAAAATAGGAAAGATGGTGGGAAAGTGGAGTCAAAAGAGGATGTTTTAAATAGAGAGCCATTTGTCAAACAGATAGTTGATTTGACCAAAATCATCTCAGACAAACATAAGAATTGTTGTTTTGCTATTGAAGGGGAATGGGGAAGTGGTAAGAGCTTTGTATTGGAAAAGATTCAGAAATGTCTTCAAGAGGAACAAACAGAGGCAACACATACAGATCGTTTTTTTGTTGTTAGATATGATTGTTGGCAGTACGATTACTATGAAGAACCTATAGTTGCTATTATTTCCGTATTAAAAGAGCAGATTGAGCAGTATGTGAGTTTATTATCAGATGAAACTAAGAAGAAAATGTTAGCGATTATTAAAAATACAATAACAAAAATTGCTGTCGAAGCAATAAAATCAAAGACTGGAGTAGAGTTAGATGGTATTACTGAAACATCTGAAGATGCTGGAAAAATATATGATAAATATTTTGGCTTTCAAAATGTAGTTAAAGAAGTACAAGAGCAAATTAAGAAGATAGCAGAAGATCAAACAGTAATTATTATGGTTGATGAATTAGATAGGTGCTTGCCTTTGTATGCGATTAAAGTGTTGGAACGTATTCATCATGTATTCAATGAGTTGAAAAATGTAGTTGTTATAATTGCAATGGAGAAAAAACAAATGTCGAATTCATTGAAGCAAATCTATGGGAATGAAATGGATGTTGATCGATATATGAAAAAAATAATCTCATTAAGTTTTAAGCTGGATAATGGGTCGGCTACTAATTTTATTAAGAAATATGAGAGTTTTATGAAAATGTTTGTCATCCAAGAACAAGAAAAGGATGAGCTGGAGAAATTTTTAAAGGTAATTACTTTTGGAATAGAAATTCGTACGCAGGAAAAAATTTTTGAAAAAGCAGAAACTATACATAAACTGATGGCAGGCAAATATAAAATGGATAGTGCTATATTAGCATCTGAGTTACTTGTTTTATGCATAAAAGAGAAAATGTCAACAGTTAGTATGAATTGGATAGTTGATGCATCGGGTTATCCAGATGTCGAAACTGAAATTGGAAAAGATTATTTTGATTCAATAAGGAATTACGCAGAGAATATCAGACAATATCCTACAAGAATAAACGACAAATTTGTATGCAAGCAAAGTTATTTTATTGACAAAATGATTTTTATAATTTCAGGATTGAATAATGAGTATAAAAATAATATGTGTGGTTCGTTTTATTGTTCGGATAAGGAAATAGAAGAAAAGTTGGATTTTTCAAGAAAAGTGTATGAATTATTAAGAATATAGGAGGGCTTGTGTATGATGACGGAGGTAGAAATTAAAAATTCCAGTGAACTGGAGTTTGCTGTATTTTGTATTGAAAATGTAGCGGCAAAGCTGGGCGTGGATGCAGAACGTGTTTATCAGGCTTTTACCGAACAAAGCGATATTCTGAATGGATATATCGTGCCAGAATATGAAGTGTTGCATACCCAGGGGCGTGAATATATTGTAGCTGATATTCTTGATGTTATGAGAGAAAGGGGCGTGGAAATATGATTCTTTATCATGGCTCTTTTTTGGAAATTGCAAATCCGGATTTGGTTCATTCTCGTTCCAATGTGGATTTTGGGCGTGGCTTTTATGTCACACCGATGTATGAACAGGCGGCGAAATGGTGCAGCAAGTTCAAACGCCGTGGGAAGGATGGAATTATCTCATGGTATGAATACGATGAAAACCGGGAAGCCGAACTGAAAATGTTGAAGTTCGATTCTTATTCCGAAGAATGGCTGGATTTCATTCTGAACTGTCGAAGTGGAAAAGATTTGACAAATTATGACCTTGTTGTAGGTGGTGTTGCTAATGATAAAGTGTTCAATACAGTGGAATTGTTCTTTGATGGACTTATTGATAAAACAGAAGCAATCAATCGTTTGTGGTATGAAAAGCCGAATCAGCAAATATGTTTTCGCACAGAGAAAGCATTGTCTTTGTTGCATTTTGAAGGGAGTGAAATACTATGACAGCAAACCCGATTTTACTTCAGAAAAAATATAGTCGTGTAATTGAGTGTTTTGCTAGACGGCAAGGGATTTCGTTGGATGCGGCATTAGATTTTTTTTATCATTCTGAAGTATATCAGCTAATCCGTGACGGTGTTTCTGATATGCACTGCATGAGCGATGAGTATTTGGCAGAAGAATTGAGACAGGAATATCAGACAAAAATAAATTTTTGATAAAGTAAAAGGTGCCGAATTGCGGTTCAGTAGTGGTGAGGTTGATTTGCGTATCAATATTTATCGAGGTCAGGTTGCTACAGATAATCTCAATAACGCCAACAAAATGTCGGATACTATTGATAAAATGCCGGATACTATGAGTAAAGTGCCGGATAGTGCCGGATAGTGCCAACAAAGTGCCGGATAATGAACAGAAACAAAAAATTTATAGATATGTATCGGAAAATGAATCTATTACTACTGCTGAGACGGCAGAGCTTTTAGAGGTCAAACCTCGTAGAGCTAGAGCTGTTTTAAGGAATATGGTTAATAGTGGTTGCTTGAGAAAAGAAGGTGTGGCGCGGAGTACAATTTATGTAAAAAATACGGAAGAGAGATAATGCAGCATGGATAGTTTATAGTAAGTATTTATCATAAGGTTATGAAATCAGAAGATTCAGCAAGGTATAGCACAAGTTTAAAAATAATTAGCACTCACCTCTTGACAGTGCTAACAATCAGTGCTATTATGTCTTGCAGATAAAGAAAACAATGTTATTGACATATAAGTTTTGAATAAAAAACAATGTCATTCTCATAGAGGGGAGGAGATTACATGAACATTAGTAAATTTACTCAGAAATCGCAGGAAGTAGTTCAGGGTTGTGAGAAGATTGCTATGGACTATGGTCATCAGGAGATGGGCGAGGAACATTTGCTTGCATCTATGATGAAAGTTGATGACAGTCTTATCAGCAAACTCATTGAAAAGATGGGAATTGAACCTGAAGTATTTCTGGCACAGATAGATGGACTTTTAAACAAGCGTCCGAAAGTAACAGGCGGAGATATGCGTATCGACCGTTATCTTAATGAAACGCTTATATATGCGGAAGATGAAGCAAAACGCATGGGAGATGAATATGTTTCTGTTGAGCATTTGTTCCTTAGTCTTCTCGCACATCCTAGCAAAGAAGTAAAGGCACTTTTCAAGCAGTGTCAGATAACTAAAGAAAGATTTCTTCAGGTGCTTTCACAGGTGAGAGGAAACCAGCGTGTGACAAGTGATAATCCTGAGGCAACTTATGATACACTTGAAAAATACGGAACCGACCTTGTAGAAAGAGCAAAGGAAGGAAAAATGGATCCTGTTATCGGCAGAGATAGTGAGATTAGAAATGTCATCCGTATTCTTTCGAGAAAAAATAAAAATAATCCGGTACTTATCGGTGAGCCGGGCGTCGGTAAAACAGCGGCAGTTGAGGGGCTTGCACAGCGTATAGTAAGAGGTGATGTGCCGGGAGAGCTTAAAGATAAAAAAATATTTGCACTTGATATGGGAGCACTCGTCGCAGGTGCAAAATACAGAGGTGAGTTTGAGGAAAGACTTAAGGCGGTTCTTGAGGAAGTAAAGAAAAGCGAAGGTCAGATTATACTCTTTATTGATGAGCTTCATACAATTGTAGGTGCCGGAAAAACAGATGGTGCCATGGATGCAGGCAATATGCTTAAACCAATGCTTGCAAGAGGTGAACTTCATTGTATAGGTGCGACAACGCTTGACGAGTATCGTATGTATATTGAGAAGGATGCTGCACTTGAAAGACGTTTCCAGCCTGTTATGGTGAGTGAGCCGACTGTCGAGGACACGATTTCAATACTTCGTGGACTTAAGGACAGATACGAGGTATATCATGGCGTAAAGATTACGGATGCCGCACTTGTTGCAGCAGCAACACTTTCAAACAGATATATTTCAGACAGATTTCTTCCTGATAAGGCAATAGACCTTGTGGATGAAGCGTGTGCGATGATAAAAACAGAACTTGATTCACTTCCGGCAGAACTTGATGAAGTACAGCGAAAGATTATGCAGATGGAAATTGAGGAAGCTGCTCTTAAAAAAGAGACAGACCATATTTCAAAAGAGAGACTTGCAACGCTTCAAAAAGAACTTGCCGAACTTAAAGACAGTTTTACGGCTCAGAAGTCAAAATGGGATCAGGAAAAATCATCTGTTGATAAAGTAAACAAAGTGAAAGAACAGATAGATGCACTTCATACTGAAATGGATGCGGCAAAGCGTGAGTATAATCTTGAAAAGCTTGCAGAACTTCAATACGGCAGACTGCCTGAACTTGAAAAACAGCTTGAGGCAGAAGAAGCAAAGGTTAAGAAGGAAGACAGGACACTTGTGCAGGAAAATGTAACAGACGATGAGATTGCAAAGATTGTGTCAAGATGGACAGGAATTCCTATCACAAAATTAAACGAAGGTGAGAGAGAAAAAACACTTCATCTTGAAGATGAACTTCATAAGAGAGTTATCGGTCAGGAAGAAGGAGTAAAGCTTGTATCTGAGGCTATTCTCCGTTCAAAAGCGGGCATTAAAGACCCTACAAAACCTATTGGTTCATTCCTTTTCCTCGGACCAACAGGTGTAGGTAAGACAGAGCTTGCAAAAACGCTTGCGGCAAGTCTTTTTGATGATGAGAACAACATGGTTCGTATTGATATGAGCGAATACATGGAGAAATATTCAGTGTCAAGACTTATAGGAGCACCTCCGGGATATGTGGGATATGAGGAAGGCGGTCAGCTTACGGAGGCAGTCCGCAGAAAACCATATTCGGTAATACTTTTTGATGAGATTGAAAAGGCACATCCGGATGTGTTCAATGTACTTTTGCAGGTGCTTGATGATGGACGTGTGACAGACTCACAGGGAAGAACGGTAGACTTTAAGAATACAATTATTATTCTTACATCAAATATAGGTTCTTCATATCTTCTTGACAGAATTGAGGAAGACGGAAGCATAAGTGATGAGGCAAGAGAGCATGCAATGGCCGATTTAAGAGCGAGCTTCAGACCTGAGTTCCTTAACCGTCTTGACGAGATAGTAATGTTTAAGCCGCTGACAAAGAATAATATTCAGGGTATTATTTCAATACTTATGGATGATTTAAATAAACGGCTTGCAGATAAGGAACTTAAAGTGGAACTTGCTGATGATGCTATAAAATATATTGCAGATAATGCATATGAACCGGCATTTGGAGCTCGTCCGTTGAAGCGTTTCCTGCAGAAGAATATAGAGACACTTCTTGCAAAAGAAATCCTCGGTGATAAGGTTCATACGGGAGATGTTATAACTATAAGTGTTGTTGGTGGGGATTTTGTAGTAAGCACAAAATAAAAATATGATGTAAGGGTTAAAAACAAATAGTAATTTATCCTGCGTTATTTAATTGAAAATCATTGATACAGTACACTGGGAAGAGGCATCTGTATATCCGGTACATAAAATTGTACTAGGTATACGGATGCTTTTGTTTGTATTATTCAGATTTATTTTGTCTTGTATAGTCTTTACAGAAAGAAAAAGCTGCGAGATGACAATAAATTATTTGTTCGTAACAATAGGGTGTGATACAATAGTGTTATTAAATTTTGATAATCATTAAAAAGGAAAAGGTGAGAATATGGGGGTATATTTAAATCCGGGAAATGATAAATTCAGAAGAATTATCAATTCTGAAATATACATTGACAAGACAGGACTTATTTTATACACAAACAAGGTATTAGATACACAGCAGCAGAATATATGTGTGAGCAGACCAAGAAGATTTGGAAAATCAATGGCAGCCAATATGCTTGCTGCGTATTACAGTAGAGAATGTGACTCAAAAGAGTTGTTTAATGGATTAAAAATCTACGAGGATAAAAATTTTGAAAAATACCTTAACAAGTACGATACTATTTTTTTGAATATGCAGGAGTTTCTTAGTCAGACAGAAAATATGACAGAAATGATAGAGTTGATTAAGAAATCTGTTTTATGGGAATTGACAGCAAAATATGATGATATAAGATATTTTGACAATTCAAACCTCACAAGGTCTTTGCAGGACATATATCTAAATACCAAAATTCCGTTTGTGATTATCATTGATGAGTGGGATTGTATATTTAGGGAATACAAGAATAATATTGATGAACAAAGAAAATATCTTGATTTTTTAAGAGATTTACTTAAAGACAAAAGTTACATTCATTTAGCATATATGACAGGTATACTGCCAATAAAAAAATATGGGACACATTCAGCTTTGAATATGTTTTCAGAGTTTTCAATGACAAATCCCAGACAACTAACATCGTATGTTGGATTTACAGAAGATGAGGTAAATGAACTGAGTGAGAGATATAATATAAGTTTGTCTGATTTGAAAGAGTGGTACGATGGCTATCATTTTGGAGAAAATGAAACTATTTATAGCCCAAAATCAGTAGTTGAAGCGGTTACGTCAGGAATATGTGACACATATTGGAACCAGACGGAAACCTTTGAAGCACTGAAAATGTATATTGAACTTAACATAGACGGGTTAAAAGATGCAGTCATAAGTATGATGTCAGGAGAGAAAATTCCTGTAAATACAGCTACGTTTGCAAATGATATGACAACATTTTGCACAAAGGATGATGTGCTGACTTTACTTATACATCTTGGTTATCTGGGGTATGATTTTCAGGCGAAATGTGTATATATTCCAAATCGGGAAGTAATGACTGAATATGTAAATGCAATATCATTGTCACAATGGGGCGGTATATCAGTCGCATTAAAAAATTCTAACGAAATATTAGAGGCAATATGGCAGAATAAACCTGAGAAAGTTGCAAGTGGAATAGAGCAGGCACATTTTGAAACTTCACATATACAATATAATGATGAAAATGCATTGAGTTACACAATTTCGTTAGCACTTTATACAGCCAGGAATTATTATACAGTGATAAGAGAAATGCCGACCGGAAAAGGATTTGCAGATATGGTATATATACCTAAAAAAAGATTTGCAGATAAACCGGCAATAGTAATGGAACTAAAATGGAATAAAAAGGCGGAAGGAGCAATAAAGCAGATAAAAGAGAAACACTACAGTGAGCAAATAAAAGCATTTTCCGGGGAAATATTATTAGTAGGGATAAATTACGATAAAAAAACGAAGAAACATAAATGTATAATAGAAAAATATCAGAAATAAATTATCAGTGACATTCTTAATGCAGATTAAATTTATTCCGCATTTGGAATGTCTTTTTATATGAAAAAAATAAATAAAATAAAAAGTAACTTTTTTTTGAGTTATTACAATATACAGGTGTAAGGGTTCTACCCGAGACGTCAAAGGAAGAGAAAGGAACGACAGGAGTGACAAAACAGGAATTTGAACAGTTTGCATCTAAAGATGGAAAAGACATTCTCCGATTTTGCAGGATGACTACAGGTGGGACTGCACAGGGGGATGACCTTTATCAGGATACAATGTTAAAACTGTGGGAGCAGACAGAAAAATTAGATAATAGGGATTCGCTGAAAAGTTATGCACTTTCTGTCGCAATCCTTATATGGAAAAATAAACGAAGAAAGTTTGCATGGCGCCATAGAATAGCGGCATTTGAAAGCTATGAAAAACATTTGGAAAGCGGTGGAGTAGAATGTATCAGAGAAGAGGCAGAAGAACCGGAGCAGCAGTTTTTACGCAAAGAAACAGATGAGATAATCAGGCAGAAGGTGCAGCAGCTGCCTGATAAATACAGGGTTGTTATCTATCTGTATTATTCTGCGGAACTTAAAATTAAAGAAATTGCTCAATGTCTTCATATTACGGAGAGTGCCGTGAAGAGCAGGATGCGCAAGGCAAAAAACATGTTAAAAAAAGATTTGGAGGATATTCGCTATGAAGGATAAGGAATTGGACCAAATGTTAAAAAAAGCCCTTACTCAGGATATTAGAGATGATGAAACAAAAATCAAATTTGAAATGGGGGATTATTCAATGAAAAAACGAAAAACTTATATTAAACCGGCAGTGGCATTGGTGGCATGTGCAGCATTAGTAGTAGGGGTTGCCTATGGCGATGTGCCGGGAAAAATTATGAACAATAATACAGTATCGACAAATTCAGGCACATCTGCACCGGGAGAAAAAGAAAGTGTGGTAAACAGCTTTGCAGTTAAGGTAAAAGCAGCAGAAGTACAGAAACTGGAAAAAGGAAAAGAGATACCTGTCATTTCTGAGAAAGACAGTGACGGAGCGGTCTGGGGCGGTGACGAGAAAACAAAAGAAATAGATTATTTGATTTCGTGTCCGATAATTATTGAAGGTGACCAGATTGATACAATAACATATTCTGTAAACCATGGAGGTTTTCGTGTTGTAGAGCCTGAGAAAAATTCATATGTGTTAAGCGGAGATAAGTATGATGACGATGAAGGCAAAATCGGTGATTCTGAAGTGAAATCTAAGGTTAAAATGGTAAAGAATTTCTATTCTACATTTACGATTGCTGCAAAATCCCAGCAGAAAGCTGTTATATATTTGTATGATTATAAAAAGGTGCCTAAAAATGTGTTTGAAAAAATGTGGAATACGGATTCAGATGATAATGTATATTTGGAGAAGCTTGTTGAAGGCATAAATGCGGCATTTGATAATCTGACTGTGACTTGCAAAATCACATATAAGGATGGTACGTCTGAAAATGTGGATATTGCCGTAAAAGAAAAGATAATGACATATAAAGAGGCATATCATGGAAAAGGTGATAAAAAAATCAAAATGCTTTCAGATGAGAAAAGTTACTTTACAACTTTTGAATTGAAGTAGTAAAAAGTATATGCAGACATTGATGCACAGGGAAGTGTTATACTATCCCTTGTGCATTGATATAAAAGCAGCATGTTCGCGTCCAAGTTCGAGCATAAGCCTTTTGACAGTCCACTTTGAATTTGTCGGAGTGAGTATAGCTTTATAGTCAACGGAAATCTTTGACTGGCGCAGTTTGAAAAGGATTTTATCGAATTTTTTCTCGGGAACATCGCAAAAAATCAGGAGACTATCTTTAAAAATTGAGGCATCTGTACCGATTGGTACAGGTGTCTCTTTTTGTCTTGCTGAAGCAAGAGATACAAGAGTTTTGTCAAAATCAGAAGGATGTACTGTTTCAGCCGGAATATTCATGGGAGAAACAAGACGGCGGATTTTATCGGCATCAGTTATATTTATAAGAAGTAATTTTGACATATGGATTTGTCCTTTCTTAAACATCATTAAAATGATACAAGGGTCAAAAGCAGATAGCAATGTATGTTTACATACAAATTGCTATCTGGTGGCTTGACCCGCCAAACACCGACAAGTAGCAGATTTGCTTGCAAATATGCGAGATTGGAGGTGTTTGCAGGATTGCGAAAATTGCATAGCAATGAAGCAATCCGTGGTATTAGTTGGGGGAAAATACTTTTTGCCCCCAACATCATTAAAATTGTAATAAGTATATTGGATAAATTACGGAAAATCAAGTTTGTGAGGAAAAGTTTCGATGCGGGTGGCTGAAAAATTAACTGTTTATTCATTCTTTTTCAGTCTTTATGTGGTATAATCGACGAGGTCGTTTTTGCAAATCTATAACTGTACGGTAGATTTGCATATGTGTGCGTCGTACAGAGATTGGAAAATAAAGATGAATTTTGAAGAATTATGTTTGGATACGCGTATATTAAGAGCTGTTACGGAGATGGGGTTTGAGCAGGCGAGTCCTATTCAGGCACAGGCTATACCGGTTGCTATTGAAGGAAAGGATATGATAGGACAGGCTCAGACAGGAACGGGAAAAACAGCAGCGTTTGGAATACCGCTTTTACAGAGAGTAGATCCGCACAACAAAAAGTTACAGGCAGTTGTGCTTTGCCCGACAAGAGAGTTGGCAATACAGTGTGCAAATGAGATGCGTAAATTTGCTAAATTTATGCATGGAATAAAGGTGCTTCCTATATATGGAGGACAGGACATCACAAAGCAGATACGTTCACTTAAAGGCGGAACACAGGTTGTTATAGGAACACCGGGACGAGTTATTGACCATATAAACCGTCATACATTAAAAATGGCTACAGTGGGAACCATAGTTCTTGATGAGGCTGACGAAATGTTAAATATGGGTTTCAGGGAGGATATAGAAACAGTGCTTCAGACACTTCCGGAAGAACACCAGACACTCCTGTTTTCGGCAACAATGCCAAAGCCTATAATGGAGATTGCAAAAACATATCTCAAGGAGCCTGAGATAATAAAGGTTGTAAAGAAAGAACTTACTGTTCCTAAGATTGAACAGTATTATTATGAAGTAAATCCGAGAAAGAAAGCAGAGGTTCTTTCAAGACTTCTTGACATGTACGACCCTGAGCTTTCACTTGTATTTTGTAATACAAAAAGAAAAGTTGATGAACTTGTTGAGGATTTGAAAGGAAGAGGTTATTTTGCGGCAGGACTTCACGGAGACCTTAAACAGAGCCAGCGTGACAGGGTTATGAATGGATTCAGAAACGGAAGAACAGACATACTGGTCGCAACGGATGTAGCTGCAAGAGGAATAGATGTAGATGATGTGGAGGCGGTATTTAATTATGATGTGCCGCAGGATGATGAGTATTATGTACATCGTATAGGAAGAACAGGGCGTGCCGGAAGAACAGGAAGGGCGTTTACGCTTGTTGTCGGAAAGGAAATATATAAACTCAAGGATATACAGAGATATTGCAAGACAAAGATAAAACGTCAGCCGATACCGTCAATAAATGATATTACAGATATAAAAGTTGAAAAAGTTCTCGAGAAGATAAGCGGAATAATTGAGCAGGATAATCTTGGAAAAATGGTAGATATTCTTGAAGAACATCTTGAGGACAGTGATTATTCGGCAATTGAAGTGGCAGCAGCACTTCTTTCAATGGAGATGGGAGACTCGGCACTTGACAACAATCAGGGTGAAGAATTCGGAGATACAGGAGCAGAGCCTGGAATGGTGCGTCTTTTTGTAAACATAGGGAAGAAAGACCGTGTCAGAATAGGCGATATTTTAGGTGCAATAGCAGGAGAGTCAGGAATGCAGGGAAATCTTGTAGGAGCAATTGATATGTATGATAAGTATACATTTGTTGAAGTGCCTAGGGAATATGCGGCTGATGTTATAGAAGCTATGAAGCATGCAAAGATAAAAGGAAAAAATGTAAATGTAGAACCTGCAAACAGGAAATAAAAATTTATATTTAAAAGTAAATTAAAGAAATAGAATAATGTGCCGATATAACTATCAGCAAGGGAATGCGTCATAATACATTTTAGTGTATTGTGGCGCATATTTTTTTAAATTGTGTTTTGCTTATTTGCGGATGTACGCATGTGACACAAATCTGGTATATGTAAAAAATGAGTTTTGCAATTGGTTATAAAAGATGTGTGTAGAAAGGAAGAATTATATGACAGGAGTAGAAAGTTTATTTAGTGAAAAAAGTGAAATGTTTAGTGTATCAGATGCACAGACAAAGTCGGATAAAAGCATGAATGATAAGGAATGGGATGATTATCTTAATAAAATAGACAATGTACTGGATTTTTATAAACAGATTACTGTCGAAGACGGTAAAAAGAATCTCGAAACAGCTGATAAAGAGCGGGAAGAAAACAGGGCAGTATGGCTTGAAGATATTTCAAAACTTATGCAGATGGGACAGACATTTGTGGCAGAGAAGATAAATAATGAAAATATACAGGAGAAGCAGAAGGAGCAGGAGTTATTAAAGAATAATAAAAATGAATATTTTGCACTCGGAGATGGTGCGGATATTATTTATAAAGGTGTATGCTTTGTGTGCAATGAGGAGGATAATTCAATAAGTCTAGGCGATATGAGTGATCCGTCAAAAGTAATCACTATTCCTTTATCAGGAGGAGGAACACTTAAAGTAAATCGTGATAACATAAGTGAACTTGGCAGGGCAATCGGTATGTTCTCATCGGAAGATATAGGAAATATTCTCCGTGCTATTGCACAGGACAGAAAAGCTCAGGAAACAAAGATGGAAATTGAGGATAATAAAGACAAAAAGGCGATTGAGCAGGCTGATGAGCTGCAAGACAATGAATAAATGTGTGATTCTTGTCTATATTTAGAAAAATTTAAAATAAATATATAATTAGCAGGAGAAATATTTATGTCGTTATATGCAATAGGAGATTTACATCTTAGCTTTCAGTCGGACAAATCAATGGAAGTGTTTGGAGAAGAGTGGAAAAATCATTCATATAAAATAAAAAGAAACTGGTGCAGTATTGTAAAAGAAACAGATACAGTAGTAGTTACGGGTGACCATTCATGGGGAAAAAAACTACCAGATAGTATGAATGACCTTGAGTTTATAGCGGCACTTCCCGGAAGAAAAATACTGCTTCGAGGAAATCACGACAGATTTTGGAATAAGATAAACAAAACCGAGAGCCTGAATGAACTTTTTGCAGGCAGACTTTTGTTTTTACAAAATAATTTTTATGAGTATGAGGATAACAAGAGTGGAAAGAAGTATGCGCTTATAGGTTCAAAGGGCTTTTCAACGGATGATTATTGCTTTCTGGCAGAAGATAAGATAGAAAGCCGTTTTAAAAATGAGAGAAAAAGACTTGCAAAGTCATATGAAGCAGCTAAAGAAGCAGGCTATAATGATTTTATAATGTTTCTTCATTATCCGCCTACAAATATGTATGAAGAAGAGGGTGTATTTACAAAATTGGCACAGGAATTTAAGGTTGAGCAGGTTGTTTATTCGCATCTTCACGGAGAAGAAAGATTTGATTACAGTGTAGCAGGTGAGATAAAAGGGATAAAATACACACTGGTCTCAGCGGATTATCTTGATTTTGTACCAAAACTTATAATGTAACTTAGAATTAAAATTTTTAAAATTATTAACGGTATTAAAATTATTAAATTCATTAAACTCAAAATTTTTTACATTTATTTTACTGTAGTATGATTTGTGATTTACAACCTTGTGTTAGTATTTGTCATGTAAAGGAAATACATGATAATAAAAGACAACACAAGGAGGCAAATCATGAGAAAATCAAGATTATTTATGTCAGCGGCAGCAGCCTGTCTTGCAGGTACAATGGCAGTAACAGGTTTTGCGGCAACAGAGCATTGGAATGACAATTCAGGAAAGAAAGCAATTTCTGATGAATGGTCACAGTGGAAAACAAAATGGGAAACAATTAAGACAGATTATGAAAAAGTTTCTATGGTGCCGGGTGCGGATGCAACAAAGATGAATTATGCATGGTATTCAAAGACAGCAGATGAAGCAAAGATTCGCATCTCAACAAATGTTGATATGTCAAAAACAACAGAAGCAGATGGAAGTAATACATATTCAGAAAATTATAAAGAGTTTACAGGAACATCTAAAGAATACAAAAAAATTGATGATGTAACATATTATGCAAACAAAGTTACAATAACAGAATTAAAGGAAAATACAACTTATTATTATCAGTGTCTTGTTGATGGTAAGTGGACATCAGTTAAAAAATTCAAGACAGGTGATACATCAAATTTCAGTTTTCTCTATGTTGGAGATCCTCAGATTGGTGCATCTAAAGGTCAGACACCTACTGAAAGTTCAGAAGCGCAGTCGGCAGATATTGCTGCCAGAAACGATGCGTTCAGCTGGAATAAGACTCTTACAGCAGCAATAAGTGAACATTCAGATGTTGATTTTATTGTGTCAGCGGGAGACCAGATAAACAATACAGGTGATGACAACGGACAGGAACGGGAGTATGCAGGATTTCTCTCAGCAGATGTTCTTTCAAATGTTCCTGTTGCCCCAACTATCGGTAATCACGATTCTAAATTCGCAAACTATCAGAATCATTTCAATGTACCAAATGCATATACGAAAGAACAGAATGCAACACCGGCAGGAAACGATTATTATTACACATATGGCGATGTATTATTTATTGTTTTAAATACAAATAATTATAATTGTGCAGACCACGAGGCGCTTATCAAGAAAGCTGAACAGGCAGCTCCAAACGCAAAATGGAAGATTGTAACATTCCATCATGACATTTACGGTTCAGGTTATGACCATTCAGATTCAGATGGTATTGTACTTCGTACACAGCTTACAACACTTCTCGACAAATACGACATTGACGTTGTTCTTCAGGGACATGACCATACATATTCAAGAAGTTATATGCTTACAAGTGATGGAAATACACATACAGCATACACAAAAGACAATGTAAAAGATGAATATCTCAATGTAAAAGACGGAAAAACAGACGATAGTGCCGCACTTTCATCTAAGCAGGAATATCTCAACCAGAATCTTTGCTATAAAATTGTAGATAAGACACAGGGTACAATAAATAATCCTGAGGGTGTACTTTATATGGAAGCAAACTCTGCAACAGGAAGTAAGTATTATAATCTTATTTCAACACAGCAGGATTATATTGCTGAAAGAAGTCAGACATGGACACCGACATATTCAGTTGTAAATGTTACAAGCGATTCATTTACAATAAATACATATGATGTAAATACAGGTGACAAGATTGATAATTCATTCACAATCACAAAAAAGGCAGAAGATAAGAAAGACGATACAACAAAGGATAATGTAGCAGTAAAGAGCATTAAACTCAACAAGACAAAGGTTACTTTGTCCAAAGGCAAAAAAGTTAAGCTTAAAGCAACAGTTGCACCTTCAAATGCAACAGACAAGAATGTGACATTTACTTCTTCAAATACAAAGGTTGCAACAGTGAATGCAAAAGGTGTTGTGACTGCAAAAAAAGCAGGAAAGGCAACTATTACTGCAAAAGCAGGCACAAAGAAGGCTGCATGTAAGATTGTAGTAAAATAATAAGAAACCGGAGGCACAAAGTAAATGAAAGTTAAACCGTTAAAGGTTATAAAATATCTGATACCCATACTTTTTCTGGCATTGCTTGGCATATTTCTTACAAAATGGAGTGATGTAAAAAAGGTTGACCTTGTGTCGAACAAATCTCAGGAATTTGAAAAAGCCGTTGTCACGGAAGTGATAACGGATAACCTTCAGGAGGACGGAAGCAGGGTTGGAAACCAGGAAGTGAAAGTAAAGTTTCTGAGCGGAAAAAGAAAAGGTAAGGTTGTTGAGGCTGTAAGCACGAACGGCAGTCTTTACGGAGCGACATGTTACAAGGGGTTGAAAGTGGTTACACTCACAAATCAATCGGGAGAAGTGACAGTTACATCCGTTTACAGTCTTAACAGAGAACCGTTTATATATGGCTTTATCGGTTTATTTTTCCTGTTGTTGTGTATTGTAGGCGGAAAGAACGGTCTAAAAGCTGTAATAGGTCTTGTGATTACATTTATACTTGTTTTGCTGTATTTGTTCCCGGCGATATATAGAGGCATGAGCCCTGTTAATGCAGCAGTTATAACTGTTATTCTGACTACAATAATAACAATATTTGTGCTGACAGGTTACACAAGAAAATCTCTTGCGGCTATTTTAGGAACAATATCTGGAGTTATAATATCAGGGATTGCAGCATGGCTTTTTGGCAAAATATCAGGCATATCAGGATACAATGTAAGTAATATAGACAATCTTGTATCTGTTGCAAATTGCACGAATATAAAAATAGGAGATTTGCTGTTTGCGGGAATTTTAATATCGTCACTTGGTGCGGTTATGGATGTGGGGTTATCTGTTGCATCGACAATTACTGAAATACATGATGTAAATCCTGAATTGAATACGGGTGAATTGTTTAAAAGAGGTATGAATGTAGGAAAAGACATGATGGGTACGATGGCAAATACACTGATACTTGCTTTTGCAGGCGGCTCGCTTAGTGAACTTTTACTTGATTATGCCTATAACCTACCGTATTTACAAATTGTAAATTCGTATACGATAGGTATAGAGCTTATGAGAGGAGTAGCAGGAAGTATAGGAATTATCCTTACGGTTCCGCTTGTGTCATTGTTTGCCTCAGTGCTTATGAAAATCAAATTTAAATTTATTGACAGCCCTGTCGTAAGTGAGGATACCGTTTAGTTCGTTTTCTACATCTGAAAGCTGTGTGTAAATACTTGCACACAATCCAGATGGTATAAGGGCAGAAATCTCATTTTCTCTTTTTATATAACGCTTTTTTAATTGGGCGGAATTTTTGCAGGCACCATAGCCGTAGCACTTATGTGCCAGGTTGTGGTGCTTTATTATTTGTGTGTAACCGCCAAATTCAGTAAGTGCGTATGCTCGTCTGTCTTTCTTAAAAAGGCGGAGTGGGAAAAAGTAATTGTGAATGCTTTTAATATCGCCCATTCCCTGGTCAAACCAGCCGCTTGCCTGGTCTATAAGTCTTGTTTTATCAGCTTTTCTGACAAGCTTTGTAATACGGTTTGTGTCAAACTGTCCCCAGCCTTCATTAAATATAACCCATGTGGCGATTGAGGGGTGGTTTGAGAGTGTCCTTACAGTCTGTAAAGTTTCTCTGATAAATTCTTTTTTTTCGTTATCTGATTTTCTGGCAAAAAGATAAGTTGTTTTGTCGCTGCATGAAATATCGAAGATGCTCATAAAGGTGGCAAGGTAAGTTACAAACCATGATTTATAATGTGAACCTCCGTTTACCATATCCTGCCATACAATCATGCCGAGTCTGTCACAGTGATAATACCAGCGTTCACTTTCTATTTTGATATGTTTTCTGAGCATATTAAAACCGAGTGATTTCATTGTTTTTATATCATATATAAGTGCTTTGTCGGATGGGGCAGTGTAAAGTCCGTCAGGCCAGTAACCCTGGTCTAAAACACCTTTTTGGAACAGCGGTTTGTGGTTTAAACAGATGCGTGGAATGTTATTGTTGTCTTTTTCTATTGTGAATGTACGCAGGGCAAAATAACTTTCAACATGGTCATTACCCATATCAATTGAAAAAGTGTAAAGATAGGGAGTGTCAGGTGTCCATGCTTTTATATTGAGTTCATTTAGAGGGATTTCGATATATGTGTCGCTTATCCCATAATATGTAAACGGTATACCGTGCTTTTTTGAGTGCATTTCTTTTATACGGACATCATTTTCTGAATTATTATCAACATCAATGTCTGTATATATTTGTGGATTGTTGATACAGATTTTGATTTCATTAGTTTTTGTTGATTTGTATTTAAGTTTATTATTATTTTTATCTCTGCCCTGGCTGGAATTTGTTATAATCTTTATGCGCAATACTTTTTTGTCGAGGTCAGGTTGTGTGATTATTTTTCTTATATAGTTTTTTGGAACATACTCAAGCCATACCGTCTGCCATATACCGCTTTGTGCCGTATATAACATTCCCTTTGGATTTAGTGACTGTTTTCCCCTTGCGTGATATGATGTATCTGAAATATCTTTTACACATACAGTAAGTGTGAAAGATTTTTCTTTGGCATTATTTTTTAAAATATTTGTTATGTCAGCATCAAATGGAAGGTAGCCGCCGGTGTGTGAACAGACTTTTATACTGTTTATATAGACAGTACATATCTGGTCAACAGCTCCAAAGTGAAGTATAAGGCGTGTTTCTGAAAGCTTTTTGCTGTCATACATAACAGTTTTTTCGTACCACAGATATTCGTTCGGTTTAAGCTGTCTGTTTACGCCTGAAAGAGGAGCTTCCGGTGAAAATGGTACAAGAATGTCACCATCAAATTTATTAGGTTTTTTATTGACGGAAGTGAAAGCGTATTGCCATATTCCGTTTAAATTTATATAGCTGTCACGTTTTAAAAGGGGGCTTGGATATTCGCTTAAAACATTATCAGTATCTATATTCTTTCCCCAGTCAGTATAAAGTTTTTGACATAATGTACCATTTCCTTTCATTTTACTCCTCCTATTATTCATATCAATTATTAGTTGTTCGTTGTACCAGTTCTTCAGGCAGATATTTAAGTATCATCGCTTCAAGCTTTGGCGCCTGTACGGGTTTGCTTAGATAGTCACTGAATCCTATGCCGAGATATTCTTCCTTAGCACCCATTATTGCATTGGCTGTGAGCATGACAACAGTTGTGTCCTTATTAGGATTATCTTCAAGCATTTTCATATTTTGATAGGTTTCAATACCGTCCATATCAGGCATCATGTGGTCTAAAAAGATTATGTCGTATTTCTTTTCTTTAATCATGTCAAGAGCTTCTAAGCCTGACATTGCAGAATCGACATTGATTTCCGTGCGTTTAAGTAATGCCTTGAATACATTTATATTCATTTTTACATCATCAACTACAAGCACGTTTGCATCAGGTGCCGTAAATGTTGATTTTTTCTTCTTTTTATTTGCTGGCTCATTGTATTTTTCTGAAATATCGCCTATTTTTAAGTCGGAAACAATTTTCTGAGGAATACTCACGGTAAAGACTGAGCCTTTGCCGTATTCACTTGTGACAACAATTTCTCCGTTCATAAGATCAACAAGCTGTTTTGTTATTGCAAGACCAAGACCTGTCCCCTCGATATATTTGTTTTTTTCTTCATCGAATCGTGAAAATGAATCAAAGAGATGTGATATGTTTTCTTTTTTGATTCCGATTCCTGTATCAGCTATGCGGAAAGTTATAATAGTATTTTTGTCTGTTATATTTTCCGATTTGCTGTCATTTGAATGGTCAGGCATATCTGACAGCTTCATATCTGACATTTCGACTGTCAATGTTACAGAACCTTTTTGGGTGTATTTTATGGCATTATTCAATATATTGACAATTATCTGGCGGATGCGCACCTCGTCACCGTACAATTTTGCAGGAAGATTTTTGTCACTCTCAACATTTAATGCAAGTCCCTTTTCTTTTGCTTTGCTGATAAGCATATGGTACACATCATTTATGAGAGAAGACAGTGCATAGTCACCCGCAACAAGTTCAAGCTTTCCGGTTTCTATTTTAGAGAAATCAAGAATATCATTTATAAGTGACAAAAGTGTCTGGCTTGCAGACTGGATATTGACGGCATATTCAAGAATTTCGTTATCATTGCATTCACGAAGTATCATGGTATCCATTCCGAGAATGGCATTTATAGGAGTTCTAATCTCATGAGACATATTTGCAAGAAAGACACTTTTTGCATTGGCGGCGGCTATCGCATCAGCTTTAGCCTTCTCTGCTTCTTCATTTGCAATCATGAGTTCCTGATTTTTCTCTTCAATCATTTGTACTTCCATTTCCATATGGCGTGCATTTTCGGCTATGCTTGCACTGTAGCCGCGTATAACCTTTAGTATATGCACAAATACCATCAGGAGAGAGAAAACAGTCATTCCAAAGCGGCTGAATTTTCCGAAGTCTCCGATATGAATTGTGTATGTACGAATGAGGTCAATGGCACTGCCGCCAATGAAAAATAACATTCCAAAAAATTCTATAATAAGAAGTTTATCCTTTGACTTGCGGACTGTACATATGAGTGAGAAAAGTATTGCCATTCCTGACATGAATATAAGAATATGGGATATGAATGCCATGTTCATGAAATCAAATATTCCAAGAATCTGCAAAGTAATCTGGCATGCCACATTTGTGAGTGTCAGGAAGAAAAGTACATAAAATATTTTTTGGTATTTTTCTTCAAGGTTGTTTATGTAATACATCTGCATAAATACAGGCCAGAGCATAAGTACAAGAAAGACAAGATTTGAATAAAGTGTCTGATTTCCATAAAATACACTTAACGATTTTGTCTCAATGGAAAAATAGATTGTACCGAATATGCACATAAAACCGAGATAGCTTATGCCATCTTTTGTCTGTCTTGAAAATGCCTGTATAAAAGCAAGCATAAAAAGCGTTATGCCGCACGCAAGTATAATTATGCACATGGCAAAATTTCCGAGATTTGACTTTAATAAATTTAATATGGAAGTATCTCTTTTGGATATAGTTATACCTGTAATATTTGAGGCATAATTATCATATGGAGACACCATTTCAATCTCAATTTTTCCCTCTGACAGATGTTCGGGAATATCGATGAAGTTGGTTACACTTCCGGGAGTTTTACCAAACGGTCTGGAGTCATTCATACCAAATTCATAGACCGGTTTGCCATTGATAGTAACACGAATCTGTTTGTCAGCAGATAAAAATGACATTGTCATGCCGCTGTACTTTTTCGGGATGGTATTACTTAATACGATTTTTTCGCCTGCTTTTGATTTCTCACTATAGGGAAGTGACTTTATTTTTGATGAAGAACCATCTTCTCTTGTGATAGTCCAGCCGGTATTAAAATTGTCTATCCTGCCTTTTGAAAGTGTCATATTATCAACATCTGAATTGATAACAATAACTATAAGGACAATGATTTCAATTGCAAGAGCAGCCCATATAAGTTTCTTGAATTTTTTCATACACATCTCCTTGTTTTTTAAGTGCTTTTGTAAAACGTTTCCATATCGTTTTTAATCTGATTAATATATCAAAGATTTAATTTACATTGTACTAAGTGACTCAAGTCCCGGGTTTGCTATCTTGTTCATAATGCGGAAAGCAATATTTTCACATTTCCAGCCCCATGTTTTTGAAGCTGAATATTTTTTGTTTACGCCGTCAAAACCTGTTCCGTGGTAAAACATCTGTCCAGGTCTGCTGTAATGAGTTGACAGTCTTTCGGCAGTCATAAGGATGTTTTTTTCTTTTGTGTCTGCATTTATTCCTTTTGCTGTATCGCTGTATACGCCAAGTCCGGTGAGGTTATTGTCTTTTACTGCACGTTTGCTTTTGCCCCAGCCTGACTCTAAAGCAGCGATTGAAGTCATTGCAATGGCGTTTATTCCATATTTTTTTTCGGCTTTTACAAAGGCAGGAGCAAGCTCTTCAAGATTTGTACCCTCGAGAGCCTTTTTTAAAGTTTTTGTGCTGATATTTGATGGTTCAAATATGTTTTTTGTATTTATTGAAACAGTAACATATTTTGCAGCTGTTTTTTGCTCTTTTGTCTGACTTTTGATTTTTTTATGTATGTTTTTAATTTTTGCCTTATTTTTAACTATATCAGACTTAATATATTTTTTTGAATGAGTTATAGTGTGCTTTATTGATTCGGTATCCATCAAAGAAGACATCTTTTTAAAATCAGGCAGTATTGAAGATCCGGAAGTTGTTTTTACAGTATCTGATGATGAGACTTCCTGTGTCAGATAGATACTTAAAGATGAATCATATTGTTTTGCATATGTTTTGAGTGACTGTGAAGGCTCAAAAACATTTGACACCGTAATACAATTTTTTTGTTCTTTGGCACCTGTCTTTAATTTATTTATTGATGAAAGCTGTCTTTTTTTTGAACTTAATACTCTTTTAGTACGATATTCCTTATGTTTTGTTTTTTTAATATCAGAAGAGATTTTGTTTAGCTTTTTTTGCATATGTTCCATTGTGACAGTCACCGTTTTTCCGATAATAGGTTTAAAATGTTTTGGCTCTTTATGTTGTTTTTCCTTTTTGCCTTTGGCATCTGGCTTTCTTACGGTTGTTTTAGTCTGTTTAGCCGTCTTTTTTGAGCTGTTTTTCGCAGAATCTTTTTTCTTTTTTGTGGAAGAATTTTTTTCGGTATTTTTATCGTTTCCTGTTGCTTTTGTGTTGGTTGTGTCTGTTGCGGCGTTTGAATCAGAATTATCATTTTGTGTGCCATTTTCTGTTGAATCAGACTCGCTGTCATCTGTAGAGTTGTTTGTGTCTATTTCCTGAATTGAAACAGAACGGTTAGCGGTTTCGCTATCTGCATGAACTACTGACAGAGAACTGATATGACTTGGAACTGTTACAGCAGCTAAAGCAAAAACAGCACTTGTGACAATTATCTTACATAATCCGTTTTTTGAAAATAGTCCTTTACGCATAATTACCTCCTAAATAAATTAACTGATTTTATGAGTGAGTATACCATATTATGAGTAAAAAAGCAAAAAAATGTACAAAAGAAATACAAATAATCCATTGAAATATGTACAATTTTAAAAAGAAGCAAAAAATACAGAATAGTTGTTGACGATATATGATATATGTTGTATCATATAGATGTTTTTGAAAAAATATAATACTCTTATTCCGAGTGGCGGAGAGTGAAGGCTCTGTGAAACCACGGCAACCCCATATAGGAAGGTGCCAATCTAAGCGAGAAATCGAACAATAAGAGGAGTTGAGATATATCAAGTCCATCGAGTTGTGTCGATGGGCTTTTTTTCGTAAGGAAGATTTGTCTTGTTCCTCAGATTAAGAGTACAGTTGATATCTTAGCACTGCCTGATATCGACTGAAAGTGCAAAGCAGTGCAGAAAAGAGGATACGATGGAGAAAAGATTATTTACATCTGAATCGGTAACTGAAGGACATCCTGACAAAATAAGCGACAACATTTCGGATGCAATTCTTGACGCACTTATGGATCAGGACCCTATGAGCCGTGTTGCTTGTGAGACAGCAATTACAACTGACTACGTGCTTATCATGGGTGAGATTACTACAAAAGCAAAAGTTGACTATGAGAAGATTGCAAGAGAGACAATCAGAGAAATCGGATATGATTCTGATGAGAAGGGATTTAATTGTGATACATGTAAAGTGAATGTACTTCTCGATTCACAGTCAGAAGATATTGCAATGGGTGTTGACAAGGCACTTGAAGCAAAAGAAAATCAGATGACGGATGAGGAACTTGAGGCAATTGGTGCAGGTGACCAGGGTATGATGTTTGGTTATGCCACAAATGAGACGGAAGAGTATATGCCTTATCCGATTTCACTTGCTCACAAACTCACAAAGAAACTCACAGAAGTGCGTAAGAATGGAACACTTCCGTATCTTCGTGCAGATGGAAAAAGTCAGGTTACTGTTGAATATGATGAGAACGGAAAGCCTGTTCATGTAAATGCAGTAGTTATATCATCACAGCATGCCGCTGAGGTTTCACAGGAACAGATTCATGAAGATATCCGAAAATATGTAATTGACCCTGTAGTGCCAAAGGATCTTACAGATGAGAGAACAAAATATTTTATCAATCCTACAGGGCGTTTTGTAATCGGTGGACCAAACGGTGACAGCGGACTTACAGGACGTAAGATTATTGTAGACACATACGGTGGATATGCACGTCACGGCGGTGGAGCATTCTCAGGAAAAGACTGCACAAAGGTTGACCGTTCAGCAGCATACGCAGCACGTTATGTTGCTAAGAATATTGTTGCAGCAGGTCTTGCGGATAAATGCGAAATCCAGCTTTCGTATGCTATCGGAGTTGCACAGCCTACATCTGTAATGGTTGACACATTTGGAACAGGCAAAATCTCTGATGAGAAGCTTGTGGAGATAATCAGAGAAAACTTTGACCTCCGTCCGGCAGGAATTATTAAGATGCTCGACCTTAGAAGACCGATTTATAAGCAGACAGCAGCATATGGTCATTTTGGACGCAATGATTTAAAACTTCCATGGGAGCAGCTTGATAAGGTTGACGTGTTGAAGAAATACTTATAATTTTTAATAAATTAAATAAAGTGACTTATCACTAAAATACAGTGTATTGTAATCAGGGGATGTATGTTTAAATTTGTTTTAATATGCGTACCCTGATTTTTTTTATTTTAAAATTTGTCAAAACAGGCATTTTTAGGTATTATAGTATATATGTTTGTGAGGTGAGATGAAATTGAAGATGATATTACCGAAAAATGTTTCATATATTATTAGTAAACTTGAACAGGCAGGATATGAAGCATATGCAGTTGGGGGATGCGTCAGGGACACTCTTTTGGAAAGAAAACCACAGGACTGGGATATCACCACTTCTGCCAAACCGCTGGAGATTAAACAGCTTTTTAAGAAAACGATAGATACCGGAATACAGCATGGAACGGTTACTGTAATGCTTGACCACATCGGCTATGAAGTGACGACATACCGGATAGATGGGGAATATGAGGACAACAGGCACCCGAAGAAGGTGGAATTTACCGACAACTTAAAACTTGACCTTGAACGGCGTGATTTTACCATAAATGCCATGGCATACAACGATAAAAGAGGTCTTGTTGACGAATTTGAGGGTATTAAAGACCTTAAAGATGGTATAATAAGATGTGTCGGTGATGCGGGACAGAGGTTTGACGAGGATGCATTAAGAATGTTAAGAGCAGTGAGATTTGCCGGGCAGCTTGGATTTGAGATAGAGGAAGAGACAAGAAATGCAATAGTCCAAAGAGCAGACAGACTTGAAAATATAAGTGCGGAAAGAATCAGGGTTGAGCTTACGAAACTGCTTGTGGCAAAAGAGGCGGGCAGATTAAGAGATGCATACAGCACGGGCATGACACGATATTTCCTGCCGGAACTTGACAAAGCGATGGTGACAGAGCAAAAGAATCCGCATCATGTATATACTGTCGGAGAGCACAGTATACATGGTATTGAAATCATGAATTGTTTCTTTGAAGTGACCTCAGACAGAAAAATGTATGATAAAGTGCCTGAGGAAGTAATGATTACAGCGAAGAAAATTGCAAAGAAAATGAACAAAAAACAGCACACGATTCTTTGTATGGCAATGCTGTTACATGATATTGCAAAGCCTGTTGTCATGACGATTGACGGTGATGGAACAGGTCACTTTTACGGTCATCCGCAGGAGAGCGAAAAGATGGCAAAAAAGATTATGAGAAGGCTTACATTTGACAACGAGTCAATATCAAAAGTATGCAGGCTTGTAAAGTTTCATGACTATCGTATTGAGGACAGCAGTAAGGCATTCAGGCGTGCTGTATCAAAGATAGGTGCGGATATTATGGATATGCTTTTTCTTGTTGAATATGCAGATGTGTTGTCACAGAGTGATAAGATGTTAGAGGAAAAACTTTCAAAGATAAATTCAGGAGTTGAAAGATTTGAATATATTACGCAGAATGCGCAGCCTTTATCAATAAAGGAACTGGCACTGACTGGGGCTGATCTGATAGCGGCAGGAGTGAAACCCGGCCCGAATATGGGAGAAATTTTAAAAAAAATGCTTGATAAGGTTTTAGATGAGCCGGAAGCAAATACAAAAGAAAACTTATTGGAATATTTAAAGACAATGGATGATTTTTCTTTATAAAATTATGATGGGGCAAAATAACTTTTGAACTCATCATCATATTATGCGATTGAATTATAAGAGTGGAGGATTATTATGGATATGAATGTAAGGCTTGCGAAGATGACAAAAGCTATGAAAACACAGCTTTTTATCGACAATCTTACAACAATATTTAACCCACAGGCACTTTTTAGTGACGGCACTGACAGGTATCGTATACCGCCTGAGCCGGAGGCAGGTGAGAGTGTTAAGATAAGGTTTAGAACCGGCAGGGAAAATATTGATAAGGTAGTTCTGGTTGTCTGCGGAGATACACGTGTAGATATGGAAAAAGTCTATAATGACAGAATGTTTGATTACTATGAGAGCACTATTGAACTTTCTGACAAAATGATAGATTACTATTTTGAAGTTACAAGCGGCAGAATTGTGTGTTATTACAATAGTGTCGGAGTGTGCAGCGGAGTAGAACCTTATTATAATTTTACGATAACACCATCGTTTCATACACCGGATTGGGCTAAGGGTGCTGTTTTTTACCAGATATATGTTGACCGTTTTTACAATGGTGACAAGACAAATGATGTAGAAAAGGATGAGTATGTCTATATCGGTGAGGGAACTGACAAAGTAGATGACTGGTTTAAATATCCGGCATCTATGGGTGTAAGGGAATTTTACGGCGGTGACATAGCCGGAGTATGGCTGAAACTTGATTATTTGCAGGGATTAGGTGTTGATGCCATTTATTTCAATCCGATTTTTGTATCACCGTCAAATCACAAATATGATATTCAGGATTATGATTATATAGACCCGCATTTTGGCAAAATAGTGAAAGATGAGGGTGAAGTATTACAGAGGAATGAACAGGGGCAGCTTTTATGTGACGGAACTTATCCGAATAAATATGCGACAAAATATGTGTGCAGAGTTACGGACAAGGAAAATCTTGAGGCAAGCAACAAGTTTTTTGCGGAATTTGTAGAGGAAGTTCACAAAAGGGGAATGAAAGTTATTCTTGACGGAGTTTTCAATCACTGTGGTTCATTCAACAAATGGCTTGACAGAGAGTGTATATACGAAGGTGCCCAGGGTTATGAAAAGGGTGCCTATGTATCGGGTGAGAGCCCATACAGAACATTTTTTAAATTCAATGAGGATATGTGGCCTTACAATTATCACTATGACGGATGGTGGGGACACGATACACTTCCAAAATTAAATTATGAAGATTCACCGCTTTTATTTGATTATATAATGCATGTTGCAAGAAAATGGGTTTCACCTCCTTATAATGTTGACGGCTGGAGACTTGATGTGGCAGCCGATCTTGGACAGTCACAGGAGTACAATCATTATTTTTGGAGAGAGTTCAGGAGAAATGTAAAGGAGGCAAATCCTGAGGCAATTGTTCTGGCAGAGCATTACGGAGACCCGACAGACTGGCTAAGAGGTGACCAGTGGGATACGGTTATGAACTATGATGCGTTTATGGAACCGATTACATGGTTTTTGACAGGTGTTGAAAAACACAGTGATGAATACAGGGAAGACCTTCTCGGCAACGCAGATGCATTTTTTGGCTCTATGCGAAATTATATGACAAGATTTAATACCCAGTCGCTTCAGGTTGCCATGAATGAACTTTCAAATCATGACCATTCAAGATTTATGACAAGAACAAATCATCGTGTCGGCAGAACAGCAAGTGTGGGACCGCAGGCAGCAGATGCGGGAATAGATAAGGCTCTTTTCAGACTTGGTGTTATGATACAGATGACATGGCCGGGTGCACCTACGATATATTATGGTGACGAAGCCGGATTGTGCGGATGGACTGACCCTGACAACAGAAGAACATATCCTTGGGGAAGAGAAGATCAGGAACTTATAGAGTTTCACAGACAGCTTATAAGAATACACAAAGATTATCAGGTGTTTAAGACAGGTTCGATTATCTTTTTGAAAGGTCAGTATAAATTTATAGGGTATGGAAGATTTGATGACAATGACAAGATAGTTGTTATGATAAACAGCAGCGATGAAGTCAGAGAAGCGGATGTACCTGTATGGAGACTTGGAATTATTCAGGAGACCCGTATGGCAAGACTTATGATAAGCAGCAGGGACGGATATTCTGACGAGGCGAAAGTTTATCCTGTTGTGAATGGAAACATTCATGTTGAATGTCCTCCGATGTCAGGAATGATTCTTAAAGATATAGAAAGCATGGGATAAAGATAAATATGAGAAAAATCAGAGAGTGGATGCATGGCAGAGGAAGAAAAACGGTTATTACTGTTGTAATTATTATTGCATTTGCAATGATTGCCCATTATTTTATTGTGGAAAGACACGGAAAATGGGGACTTGAAAGTGCATACAGCGCAGATGTTCAGGAGACTGTTTCGCCGAAACCGCAGAAAGATTATTATGTAGGAGGTGCTTCTATAGGCGGTGTGAAGAAGGGGACAACGATAGCAACAGGTGATACAATAGAAAAAGAAAATGAAGATGATGAAAAAAATAAAAAATAAAAATACAAATCCTATACATTTTCATTGCTTTTATAACAATAATTATAATATAATAAATTTATTAGATTTTTGTTAAGAATTACAAGAATCCAAACGGAATATAAAGTGTCGGACAATATAAACCGACGGAACGGAGGAGAAAAATGTACAGTTTAATTCCAGTGGTATGTGCGCAGGACATTACAGCACTTGTCCGTGCATTACCCGGTTCTGTAGCCCAGGGACTTATCTGGGGAATTATGGCGATAGGAGTGTTTTTGACTTTTAAGATACTTGACTTTGCCGATCTTACGGTTGACGGAACCATGGCAACAGGTGGTGTTGTTACGGTTATGCTTATTTTGAAAGGATGGAATCCTGTTGCGGCGGTTGCAGTTGCTTTTGTTGCAGGTATGCTTGCGGGACTTATTACGGGTGTACTGCATACGGTTCTTGGAATACCTGACATACTGGCGGGTATTTTGACACAGCTTTCCTTGTATTCCATAAATCTGAATATCTCAGAGGGAAAAGCAAATCAGGCAGTAAATGTAGATATGTATAATCTTGTAGTTTCAGGACGTGATAATCCGGCTGCAATAGTTACAGTAATTATAATACTGGCAGTTGTCATAGCTCTTATGTATTGGTTCTTTGGAACAGAGCTCGGTTTTACAATCAGAGCGACAGGATGCAATCCTAATATGTCAAGAGCTCAGGGAATAAACACAAATGTTGCAAAAGTTATTGCACTTGTATTTTCTAACGGTCTTGTAGGATTTGCGGGAGGTCTTCTTTCTCAGTATCAGGGAAACTTTGACGTTAATATGGGAAGAGGCTCAATCGTTATCGGTCTTGCATCAGTTATTATCGGAGAGGTACTTGGCGAAGCAATTTTCGGAAAGAAACTTAATTTCAGCGGAAGACTTGCATTTGTTGCTGTCGGAAGCATAATTTATTATATTGTTATTCAGTTTGTATTGTGGCTTGGTCTTCCTACAATTGATATGAAGATGTTCTCTGCTATGGTAGTGGCAATATTCCTTGCAGTTCCATATCTGAGAGGAAAAGCTAAAAATTCATATAGAAAAGCTGCAAAGGGAGGTGCCGGAAAGTGTTAGAATTAAACAATGTACATAAAACATTTAATCTGGGTACGATAAATGAGAAAAGAGCTTTAAATGGTGTGAATTTAAAACTTGAAGATGGTGATTTCGTTACTGTTATAGGTGGTAACGGAGCAGGAAAATCTACCGTGCTTAATGCTATCGCCGGTGTATGGCCGATAGATGTTGGAAGTATCGTTATTGACGGTGTCGATATGACCGGACTTTCAGAGCACAAGAGAGCACCGTATCTTGGCAGAGTTTTTCAGGACCCTATGAATGGAACGGCAGCGACAATGGAGATTATTGAAAATCTTGCACTTGCTGCAAGAAGGGGTCAGAAGAGAGGGCTCAGATGGGGAGTCACAAAGTCAGAAAAGAAAAAATACAGAGAGATGCTTGCAAAACTTGACCTTGGTCTTGAGGACAGAATGACTTCAAAAGTTGGACTGTTGTCAGGAGGGCAGAGACAGGCACTTACTCTTCTCATGGCGACAATCAAAAAGCCGAAGCTTCTGCTTCTTGACGAGCACACGGCAGCACTTGATCCTAAGACGGCAGCGAAAGTTCTTGCATTATCAGACAAGATAATTGCTGAAAACCATCTTACGGCAATGATGGTTACACATAATATGAGGGATGCAATTGTACATGGGAACCGTCTTATTATGATGAATGAGGGACAAGTTATACTTGATATTAAGGGAGAAGAAAAGAAAAAACTTACTGTTGAGGATCTTCTTCAGAAATTTGAGGAAGTAAGCGGTGAGGAATTTTCAAATGATAAAGCACTGTTAGGGTAAAGATGTTATTAGGGTAGGGATGTCATCGTGTCAGGGTGATATCCCACTTTAATTATAACTATAAATTAAGACAAACAGGCGGGAGCATACATATGAGTCATAGTATTACGGATATTTTTTACAAGCAGAGGAATGATTTTTTTAAGGAGCAGAAGGAGAGAGAGAAAAGACTTATATTTCCGGATGATGTTTCGGAGATTAAAGATATATCATATCTTGATGATGGGGACAAAGCACACAGGCTGGATATATACAGACCTAAAAAATCAGGAGACAAAAAGCTTCCGGTTATCATAAATGTTCATGGAGGCGGACTGATTCTTGGCAGTAAGGAGTTTAACAGATATTTCTGTGCCAATTTGTGCAAATTGGGATATGTTGTATTTAGTGTTGAATATCGTCTTGTGCCTGAATGTATGTTTTATGACCAGTGTGAAGATTTGTCGAGAGCATTTGATTTTATAGATAAAAACATTCCAAAATATGACGGAGATAAAGAAAGGATTTTTGCGGCAGGTGACAGCGGTGGGGCATGTCTGCTCACATATACCGCTGCAATGATAAAGTGCAGACCGTTGGCGATGGCTGCTAAAGTCAAGGCGGCATCGATAGATATAAAGGCACTCGGCCTTATAAGCGGAATGTTTTATACAAACAGATTTGATAAACTCGGACTGTTCCTGCCAAAGTATCTTTACGGCAGGGATTATAAAAAAAGCAGTTATGCAAAATATGTGAATCCGGAAAATACGGAGCTGATAAATGCATTGCCGCCATGTTTTCTTGTCACAAGCAAAAAAGATAACTTAAAACATTATACTATCAATTTTACAAAAGCACTTAAGAGAAATAATAAATATCACAAGCTGATTTGTTTTGAGAAAAAGCCTGAACTGACACATGCGTTCAGCGTGTTTGAACCAAATCTTAAAGAAAGTATTGAGACAATCAGGAAAATGTCAAATTTTTTCAGACATTGCGAGGAGAAATAAAATTCGGTTGAAAATTTTATAATATATCGGATTTAGATATACGGAGGTGAGGTTTTATGAATTATGATGAAAATGTTTTTAAAGAAAAAGCAAACAGAAAGGCAAGAAGAATATGGTTTGTATTTGCCATTCTTCTTTCAGCCAACTATGGTTCTGATGTAGCTAATGGACTTAACTCGCCGTTGTATTATGCTGCATTTCTGGCACTTTGCTGGATACCGATAATTTCAGGAGAAATTTTACTCAGAGTAAAGGGTTGGGAAACAGATATGTATAAATACAACCTTGTTATAGGTTACGGTATTTTTTATACGTTTGTTATCAGTACAACAGAGTCGCCGATAGCATTTACGTACATACTTCCGGTTACAAGCCTTTTGGTACTTTACAAAAATCGTAAATTTATGATTTACTGTGGTGTTGTAAATTCGATTATTATAATAATAAGTTCCGTGTATCATGTTATGTGCGGCTACAATTCAGCGGCAGACATGAAAAATTATCAGCTTGAATTATCAGCTATTATTCTCTGCTATATTTGTTATGTCATGTCAATCCACCATCTCAATGAGTCGGACGGTGCCATGACAAACAGCATAAGGGCGGATTTGCAGCGAGTTATTACAACTGTAGAAAAAGTTAAGACAGCGAGCAATTCAATTATGAGCGGTGTTTCTGTTGTAAGAGAAATATCTGTTGAAAATACACACAGTGCGAATGTAGTTGTCGATGGAATGACTACACTTACTGATAATAACGGCAGGCTTGAGGATACAACGTCATCATCCGTAGATATGACTACAGACATAAGTTCACAGGTAAAGCATGTCGCACAGATGATAGAGCAGATGGTTGTATTGACGGCAGAATCGGGAGAGCATGCAAAGAACAGTTCAGACGACCTTACAAGCCTTGTGGAAACTACTCATGCCATGACTGATTTATCTTCAGAGATAGGCAAAATACTTGAAAACTTCAAAGAAGAATTTGACAGAGTTAAACTTGAAACCGGAAAGATAGAGGAAATCACGGAGCAGACAGCACTCCTTGCATTAAATGCGTCAATTGAAGCTGCAAGAGCAGGCGAAGCAGGAAAAGGTTTTGGTGTTGTTGCACAGCAGATAAGTTCACTCAGTACGGAAACACAGTCATCATCAGGACAGATAGAAGAGGCGCTTATAAGACTTCAGAAAACATCGGATAAGATGACAAATTCTATGGAAGAAACAATAAAACTGGTTCAGGAAACATTTAAGAAAGTATCTAAAACCGGAAAGAATGTAGAAAAGATAAATGATGACTCAAGGCAGATTGAAAATCATATTCAGGAGATTGATACAGCCATTAAGGAAGTGGAGAATTCAAATCATCAGCTTGTTGAAAATATGGATAATGTGTCACAGATTGTTACGGATATGACAAACTGCATTTCTTATTCAAATGAAATGAGTGGACGCATGCTGAGCAAATATGAAGAATCGATGACGAACATAAACGATATTGAAAAAGTTGTTGAGGCTCTTATGTGCGAACTTGGCATAGGCGGATTCATGGGCATTGAAGATATACAGCCGGGCATGAAAGTTCAGGTTTCCATACTGAATTCTGAAAATGAAAAAGATACAGATATACTTCACGGTGATGTATTGGAACAAAATGGTGATAAAGTTGTTGTGAAGCTTTCTAAGTCAAGGGATATATCTAAAGATACTTTATGCACACTTCAGGTAACAGTTGGAAATGTCCTGTATATGTGGAAGACAGCAAGCATAAAGAATGTTAAGGACAGAAATAACAATACATTTGAAATTACTGTAGCATCAAGACCGAAGATAAAAAACAGAAGAAAATATCCTCGTATGGACATAAATAACAAATGTAAGATTACTATTCAGAGTTCAGGAAAAGTAATAGATGCAAGACTTGACAATATTAGTGCTAATGGTTTCGCATTGCTTACTGAGGATTCATACTTTAAAGAAAACAAAGATGCAAAGATAACAATTGAGATTGAAGATTTTGATTTGCCAAAACACAATATTCTTGAAGGTAAGGTTATACGTTGTTCTGAAAATGAAGGAATTTATATTGTAGGCTGTCAGATGCCGGAGGATGACAATGTCATAAGAGAGTATGTAAATAGCAGCATATAGTTATGTGGAATCAGGACATAACAAACAAAGATAAGTAATAAAAAAAGACTGTCAAAAGCGACAGTCTTTTTTTATTCTTTTCTTAGCTGATGATGAATAACTTTATCTTTATACATTTCTTCATCGGCAGCTTTTATGAAATCATCAAGAGAAATATCATGTGTTGGAATACCTGTGATAACACCGATACTTGCACTGATATTATATGGGTAATTATGTACTTCATTGAAAATATTCATGTTATGGTGAAGTTTATCTGAAAAATAATCATTATCAAGACCATCGGCAAGTGGTCCAGCCATAACAAATTCGTCACCGCCAAATCGTGCACATGTTTCATCATGAGTGCAGGATTGCATGAGTATATTTCCTATTGCCGAAATAGCAATGTCTCCGTCTGAATGACCATAGGTGTCGTTTATCTTTTTTAAACCGTTCAGGTCAACTGATATAGCAATAAAATGTTTTTGTTCTGCTATACACTTATTGAAAAGCGGCAATACTTTCTGGTAAAAACCGCGTCTGTTTAAAAGACCTGTAAGAGGGTCGTGTATATATTTGTTCTCAAGACTTGATATAATGCTCTGCTGTCTTTGGTGAACCTTCATTGTCTCAAGTGAATTGCTCACATTCATAACAAACTGATAGAGCTGTTCCATATTGATTTTATCAGGTTCATAGACAAGAGCGACATAGCCTATTGTATGGTCGAGAGCATGCAGAGGAACGAACATGATGTTATTTTCTTCTTCGAGAGCCTGTTCAAGATTTGGAAGAAGATTTAAAGTTTCAAAATCAGTCATGCCCTGCCAGACCTTATCATGTTTTGAGAGAACGACATCCATATGGCTTGAATATCCAAACCGTTTTGAAACTCTCTCGTCGAGAATGTCAGATAATTCTTCGTCTTCCGTGAGGAAATTGTCGACAATACAAAGCCAGAAACGATGACTGAAAAAATTCTTTTCATAGTGCATAAGTTTCTCGAATACAGCTTGAAAGGAATTGTTATCGTTTAAATCGGCTGACATATTTATCTGATTTTGATTGAAATGTATCTGCTCATCGAATTTATTATTCAGATTGTATACAAGACTGTTGTATTTTCGTGCACTTGTATGAACACAGCCACATGAACCGCCAATCAGCACATTTGAATTTATATAGTTTTCTTTAGGAACTTCTCTGTTGTTAAAAATATCCTGTAATAAGTCAAATGCTTTTATTGCGGCACTTTTATAGTCGTGCTGTGCCGTTGTGATAGGCGGAAAATGGTCAACTGCCTGAATTATGCCGTCAAATCCCGTGATGGCAATATCGTGCGGAAGGTCATATCCGGCTTCCGTAAGTGAGTGATAGGCGGTGATAGCCATAACATCATTTGCACAGGCAATAGCCTGTGGCATAGGAAGGTCACTGTTTATAAAGTCATTGATAACCTTTTTGGTAGGTGTACTCCAAAAACCACCGTAACCTATGCGTTCTTCCTCGATGGGAATGTTGTGATCTGACAGCACTTTCTTGTAAATATCAATACGTTCGTCTGAAAAATGATTGCCTTTTATGCCGGCAATAAAATTGATTCTGGTATAGTGATGGTCTTCCACCAGATGCAATAAAATTTTTTCAAGTGCAGCCCGGTAGTTGTAGTTTATGTTGTAGCATCCGTCGATTGGGTGGTCTATGGAAACTATAGGAATATTATTATGCTTTGCATGTGAAATAATATTGTCCCTGATAGAAGGACATTTTATAGTTTCTGATAAAATAATCATGCCATCAATAATATTATAATTTATAAGGTTATAAATACAGCTTTCACCTATATCGTGTTTTCCGCCGTTGGCTGACATGTATAAGTCACTGAAAGCACGGAAATAAAGTAATTTGAAATTGTATTTGTCGGCAAATTCGGTAAAATACCGCATGTAATGTTTGTTGTAATTTGTATCAATCGCCGCACAGCATACAGCAATGATACGAGTATCGCGACTTAACATGTTTCACGCCCTTTCCTGACAAAATAGTATTAAAATAATTGTAATTTATTATAATAAAAAAAGGTAAGAACTGCAACTATATATTTGGGTAATATTATAATACCACGGATTGCGAACATATGTACTTGAAAAAGTGAATAATAGATGTTAAGATATGAAAAAGATAGAAAGATAGATAAGATAAAACATCGGAGGTTTTTATGGCAAAACATGAAGAAGTTAAGAAATATATAAAGATTAGAAAAGCAGCAGAGCACAATCTTAAAGATATAGATGTAGATATTCCGAGAGATGAGTTCGTGGTACTCACGGGACTCAGCGGTTCGGGAAAGTCATCACTTGCTTTTGATACTATTTATGCCGAAGGGCAGAGAAGATATATGGAGTCACTTTCATCATATGCGAGACAGTTTCTTGGGCTTATGGAAAAGCCGAATGTTGAAAGAATAGAGGGATTGCCGCCGGCTATATCGATTGACCAGAAGTCCACAAACAGAAATCCACGTTCGACTGTCGGTACAGTGACTGAAATATATGATTATTTCAGACTTTTATATGCCAGAGTCGGAGTTCCGCATTGCCCGAAGTGCGGAAAGGAGATTAAAAGGCAGACCGTAGACCAGATATGTGATGAGATTATGAAACTGGAGACAGGTACGAGACTGCAGCTTCTTGCGCCGGTTGTGAGAGGAAGAAAAGGAGAACATGTAAAGGTCTTTGAAAGTGCAAGAAAAAGCGGTTATGTAAGAGTTGTCGTTGACGGTCATATTTATGATTTGTCTGAGGAGATTAAGCTTGAAAAAAACAAAAAACATAACATAGAAATTATGGTTGACAGACTTGTTGTGAGGGACGGTATTGAAAAGAGACTTACCGATTCCATCGAAAATGTTATGAGACTTTCGGATGGACTGCTTATTGTTGACATTCCGGGAAAAGAACAGCTTAAGTTCAGCCAGAGTTTTTCGTGTGCGGACTGTGGCATAAGCATAGACGAGATTGAGCCGAGAACATTTTCTTTTAACAATCCGTTTGGTGCGTGTGAAGTCTGCCATGGTATCGGATATAAGATGGAATTTGCCGAGGAACTTATGATACCTGATCCGTCTTTAAGTATTGCAGATGGGGCACTTGTTGTAAACGGATGGCAGTCGGTTACAAACAAGACAAGCTATGCGAGATGTGTTCTTGATGCACTTGCCGAGGAATACAAATTTGACCTTAATACACCTTATCAGGATCTGCCAAAAGAAATCAGACATATGCTTATGCACGGAACTGATGGGAAAAGTGTTGTGGTACATTACAGAGGACAGCGTGGCGTGGGTGTCTATGATGTTACTTTTGAAGGCATTATCAAAAACGTTGAGAGAAGATACAGAGAAACGGCATCTGAGAGCACCAGGAAAGAATATGAAAGTTTTATGCGTATAACTCCGTGTAAGGCATGTAAAGGAAAGAGACTTCGTCCGGAGGCACTTGCCGTTACGGTTGGAGATAAAAATATTGCTCAGATTACGGAACTTTCCATAATAGACCTTAAAAATTATCTTGATAACCTTGAACTTACGCAGAATCAGTTAAACATCGGAAAGGTTGTGCTTAAAGAAATAAAAGCGAGAGTTGGATTTCTTGTCGAGGTTGGTCTTGAATATCTCTCACTCTCGAGATATACGGCAAGTCTTTCCGGTGGTGAGGCACAGCGAATCAGGCTTGCGACACAGATAGGTTCGGGACTTGTAGGAGTTGCCTATATTCTTGATGAGCCGAGTATAGGACTTCACCAGCGGGACAATGACAAACTTCTCGGTGCACTTATGAAATTAAGAAATCTCGGCAATACACTTATAGTTGTCGAGCATGATGAAGATACTATGTTTGCAGCTGACTATATAGTTGATATAGGCCCTGGAGCAGGTTCACATGGCGGAAAGGTTATTGCCACAGGAACTGCGGAAGATATTATGGCGTGTAAGGAGTCGATAACAGGGGACTATCTGAGTGGCAGAAAAAAGATACCTGTTCCTGATGTCAGAAAAGAGCCTACAGGCTGGATTAAAATAAAAGGTGCAAGAGAGAACAATCTTAAAAATATTGATGTTGAATTTCCAACAGGAATAATGACTTGTGTTACCGGTGTTTCAGGTTCAGGAAAGAGTTCACTTGTCAATGAGATACTTTACAAATCAATGGCGAAACAGCTGAACAGAGCAAGGACAATTCCGGGACTCTGCGATGGGGTAGAAGGTCTTGAACAGCTTGATAAAGTTATAAATATAGACCAGTCTCCTATTGGACGAACACCACGTTCAAACCCTGCAACATATACAGGTGTGTTTGATATGATAAGAGATTTGTTTGCGGCTACACCTGATGCAAAAGCAAAAGGATACAAGAAAGGACGCTTTAGTTTTAATGTAAAAGGCGGAAGATGTGAGAACTGCCACGGTGACGGAATTATCAAGATAGAGATGAACTTCCTGCCGGATGTGTATGTGCCGTGTGAAGTTTGCGGAGGAAAGAGATACAACAGAGAGACACTCGACGTAAAGTATAAGGGAAAGAGTATATATGATGTGCTTGATATGACAGTAGAAGAAGCACTTACATTCTTTGAGGCAGTACCTGCTATAAGAAGAAAGATAGAGACACTTTATGAGGTAGGACTTTCTTATATAAAGCTTGGCCAGCCGTCTACTACACTTTCCGGTGGAGAGGCACAGCGAATTAAACTTGCAACTGAGCTTAGCAAGAGAAGTACGGGAAAAACAGTGTATGTGCTTGATGAGCCTACTACGGGACTTCATTTTGCAGATGTACACAAGCTTGTGGATATATTGAGAAGGCTTACCGAAAACGGAAACACGGTTATAGTTATAGAACATAATCTTGATGTCATTAAGACAGCAGATTATATAATTGACCTTGGACCAGAGGGTGGTGCGAAAGGCGGAACCGTTATAGCAAAAGGAACACCCGAAAAGGTTGCAAAGAGCAGAAAGTCTTATACGGGACAGTATATTAAGAAGATGCTTGAAAAGTAGTTTTGTATTTTAGCCGGGGTCATAAGTTTATTTATATAAGGAGGCGGTTGCATGGGTGATAAAAATAAGAGTGATAACTCATTTTTTGCTATGATATCGAGAATGAAATACATTGAGAGATGGGCTTTGATGCGCAATTCACTCCGTGAAAATGTCTGTGAACATTCTCTTGAAACAGCCGTGATTGCCCATGCACTTGCGGTTATCGGCAATTGTATGCTTGATAAGGATTATGATGCGGAACATATCGCAATGCTTGCGCTGTATCATGATTGTACGGAGATTATTACAGGAGATATGCCGACACCTGTTAAGTATTACAATGCTGACATAAAAGATGCTTACAAGGAGATTGAGGAAACGGCAGCGAGAAATCTTCTTGACAGGCTTCCGGATGATATGGTGTCTGAGTATGAAAAGTATCTGCTGCCTAAGGATGATGTTTCAGTTATGAAACTTGTAAAGGCGGCAGATAAAATATCGGCACTGATAAAGTGCATAGAAGAAGAAAAGACAGGAAACAGGGAGTTTAATCATGCAAAAGAGTCAACATATAAAGCAATAAAAAATTTTGGGTGTGATGAAGCTGACATTTTCTGTAAAAAGTTTGTGCCCGAGTACGAAAAGACATTGGATGAATTAAATTGATTTATATAAACAGAGATGGTGTACATCTCTGTTTTGTATTATATAGTTATATAAAATGATGTTGTGTTCAAAATGTATTTTGAACACAACTAATGCCACGGATTGTGAAAATTGCATCATAAAATGGATTTATACGGATTTGCACATAATGTCATGTTATGCTAACATATAGAAGCATTATTTATGATGCAAGGGTCAAAAGCAGATAGCAATGTATGTTTACATACAAATTGCTATCTGGTGGTTTGACCCGCCAAACACCGACGAGTAGCAGATTTGCTTGCAAATATGCGGAAATGGAGAAATTATGGAACAGAACGAAATATATGGAGAATTTGCCTATGTTTATGACGAGTTTATGGACAATATTCCATATGAGCAATGGCATGATTATCTTCATAAACTGCTGATAAAGTATGGAGTGGAAAAGGGAATAGTAACGGAGCTTGCATGTGGTACGGGTACGATGACAAAGCTGCTTGCAGATGACGGGTACGACATGATTGGAATAGATATATCATATGAAATGCTGGATGTGGCGAGACAGAAATATACGGATGACAATATTCTGTTTTTAAATCAGGATATGCGTGAACTTGACCTTTACGGAACAGCCGCAGCTATGGTATGTGTTTGTGACGGAATGAATTATATCACGGACGAGAAAGAGCTGCTTAAAGTATTTGAGAAGATAAAAATATTCCTTGATTATAACGGTGTTTTTATTTTTGATATGAAAACAAGACATTTTTATAATGATATACTTGGCAGCAGGACTATAGCGGAAAACAGAGAGGATGCAAGTTTTATCTGGGAAAACGAATTTCACGAAGATACCGGTATCAATGAATATCTGCTTACGATATACAGTCTTATTGATGATGAAAGTCACCTTTTTGAGAGGTCGGAAGAGATACATCATCAGAGGGCATATGATATTAAATTAGTAAAGGATTGTCTTGAAAAGGCTGGTCTTACATGTCTTGAGGTCTATGATGCTTTTACTGAAAATGCGGCAAAAGATGACAGTGAGAGAATTTATTTTGTGGCACAGAGACCGGAAAAAAATTGAAAATAAAATATTTTGCAAACAAAATAAAATCTAAAATAAAACAGAAAAGAAACGGAGAATAACAATGAGTGAATATAAAGATTATATAGTTAGAGCAACAGCTGCAGACCATCAGCTTAGAGCATTTGCGGTTACAAGCAGGGATATTGTTGAGAAGGCAAGAGAGATTCATAATACAAGTCCGGTTGCAACAGCTGCAATAGGCAGACTGCTCACTGCTGCTTCAATGATGGGAAGCATGATGAAGGGTGAAAAGGATGTGCTTACACTTCAGATTGAGTGTGGCGGTCCTATAGGCGGAATTACGGTTACAGCAGATTCAAATGCGGATGTAAAGGGATATGTAAACAATCCAAATGTAATACTTCCTCCAAATGCACAGGGAAAACTTGACGTTTCAGGTGCACTTGGCCCGGGATTTTTAAATGTTATAAAGGACATTGGACTCAGAGAACCGTACAACGGACAGACACACCTTGTATCAGGAGAGATAGCGGAAGATTTGACATATTATTTTGCAACATCTGAGCAGGTACCGTCTTCGGTTGGTCTCGGTGTACTTATGGATAAGGACAATCATGTGCGTCAGGCGGGTGGTTTTATTATTCAGGTTATGCCGGATACGGATGATGAAGTTATAGATAAACTTGAGGCGCGACTCGGTGAGGTTCATTCAGTTACAGATATGCTTGACAAAGGCATGACTCCTGAGGATATTTTAGGTTATGTGCTTGATGGCATGGATGTAGAAATTCTTGAGACAATACCTACACAGTATAAATGCAATTGTTCAGTTGAGAGGGTATCTAAAGCGATAGCAAGTATCGGAAAGAAAGACTTGCAGGAGATGATAGATGATGGGGAGCCGATTGAAGTAAACTGCCAGTTTTGTGGTTCCCATTATAAATTTGATACAGAGCAGCTGAAAACATTTATGAACTGATAAGCAACGAAATGACACATTGATGCATTATAATATGATGCAATGGAGCAATCTGTGGCATCAGTTGGGTTCAAAATACCCTTTGAACCCAATACATAATATACCAAAATGTGAATAAAGGAGATAATGTTTAAATGTCTTTCAAGAAGAAAAAATATGTATTTGCAGTGATTATGATATTTTCTGTTATTTTTATGTTCGGCATGACAGCAAGACATGAAAAATTGCATGCAGAGGGTATAGGTGTAGTAAGTGTAAAAGGGTATCTTAACGTTAGGACAGGTCCCGGAACATATTATTCTAAACTCAAATACGGTGGCACTGGAGTTGTTCTATCTGACGGGCAGAGAGTTACGGTCGTGGGAAAAAACGGCAGCTGGTACCATATAAAATTTAAACAGAACAGTAAGAATTTAAGCGGTTATGTAAATAAGAAATATCTTAAATTCAAGACAGGAAAAACATATTCTTCCATAGTAGGATATATTGTATCTGAAGTATATGTCAGAAAAAACATGAATACTGCGAAAGTGTATATCAAGCATGATAAAGAAAAGATAAAACTACCTGTAAAAAGAAAAGTAAGGATATATTCTGAAAAATATGCAGAGAAAAAAAGATGGTATTATGCTTCATTTAAATATGACGGCACAACTTATAAGGGATATATAGAAGCTGATTCAGTGGATATTATATACGGAACGGGACTTCCGGGAATGTCAAAAAGCAGTACGGCACTGACTTTATATGCGAATCCTTCAAAAAGGACTGCTGTTTTAAATTCATCGGGAAAATTAGTGCTCATACAAAAAGGAGCGCAGTTTGTCATAACATCACAGAAATTTTTTAATGAAAAAAAATATTTTTATATAAAGGTTATTTCGGCAAAAACTACATATAAAGGTTATATTCAGGCAGACAGTGTTTATTTTCAGCTGGTACGAGATGAAAAAGCTGTTTCAAAGGCAACTGCAACACCTTCGCAGACGGAGACACCTACAAAGACAACAAAGCCGGAGAAAACAGAAGAACCGACGAAAGAACCGGAGGAGACACAGACACCGTCAAGTGAACCTGAAACGACGGCAGAATTTAAAAAAAGTTTGAAGAAAGCAGGCTTTCCGGATGATTATATAACAGAGCTTGCCAATCTTCATGAAAAATATCCGTATTGGCAGTTTAAGCCGTATAAGACAGGGCTTAAATGGTCGGATGTCATAAAAAATGAATCGAAAGTAGGATTAAATCTGCTTAGTGTAAATAAATCATATGCATGGAAGTCTACAGCGTCAAAAGCATATAACTGGAAAACTGACAAGTACATACCTTACGATGGAAGTACATGGGTTACGGCATCAAAAAAGGCAGTCAAATATTATATGGACCCGAGAAATTTCCTTGATGAGAGAGGGATTTTTCAGTTTGAAAGTCTTGAGTATCAAAGTGACAGTCAGACACAGAGCGGTGTTGAAAATATTTTAAATAATACACCGATGCACAATAAGAAATATAAATATACGAGCAACGGAAAGAGTGTCAGTGTCAAATATTCAAAGACATTTATGACGGCAGCAAAAAAATCAAAAGTCAGCCCGTACCATCTTGCATCAAGGGTAAAACAGGAAGTTGTTGTAAGCTCTAAAAAAATGAGTAATTCCGTATCAGGTACGGTAGCAGGATATAAGGGGATATATAATTTCTACAATATCGGTGCAAATAACAGTGTTGTTGCGGGAGGTGCCGTTGCGAACGGACTAAAATGGGCAAAAACAGGAAATACATATCTTCGCCCATGGAATAACAGATACAAGTCGATAGTAGGCGGTGCGCAGTATATCGGAAAAAATTATATAAATATAGGACAGAATACATTATATCTTGAAAAATTTAATGTAACTTCAAAAAACAGATATAATCATCAGTATATGGGAAATATAGAGGCACCTAACAATGAAGCAACTAAGACAGTAGCAGCTTACGGTGCAATAGACAAAAAAATGCCGATGGTATTTTCGATACCCGTGTATGAAAAAATGCCGGATAAACCTTGTGATGTGCCTTCAGGCGGAAAAAATCCAAATAACTATTTAAAGACACTCTATATAAAAGGTTATGCATTTGATTCCAAATTTGTACTTGGCGATAATGGTACAAAAACTTATACTCTTACCGTGAACAACAGCGTTGCAAGTGTAAAAATTTGTGCTACAAAGGTAAGTAAGTATTCAACCCTGACAGGAATAGGAGTGAAAAATCTGGTAGTTGGAGAAAACACATTTTATGTAAAAGTCAAATCTGAAAGCGGAAATACCAGAAAATATAAAATTGTTGTTACCAGACAATGATGTTGTACCTTGTAAAGGGAGGAAGATAATTGCAAAGTAATTTCTATTTAAAAAAGATATTAAAATATACATGTATGCTTTTTGTATTTGTGCTTTTATGGAGCATAAAAAGCTATAATGCGAGTGCATCGAGTGCCGAAGTATCAATTCAGTCATCAGAAAAACAGGTTGTAAAAGGTGATATTGTATATGTGATTATTACGGTGAATTCTTCTGATACAATGAGTGGTTTTGAAGGATACTTTACATATGACAGCAGAGTCCTTCAATATATTACGGGTGGAAGTGTTGCAAACGGAAATGATGATAAATTCCAAATATCAGACACGGGAAGAGAAAGCGGAGTAAATACATTAAAGTATTCGGTGAAATTTGTTGCAAGAAAGGCAGGTTCTACCTCGATAGAACTCAAACAGCCGTGTGCGGTTTACAGTTCGGAGGATTCGTCAAAGATGTCGGTATCATCCGATACATTAAATATTATGGTAAAAAAGACTGCAAAGGCAGCAAAAAAGCCTGACGTTAAATCTACTGCAAAGCCACAGCCGCCAAAAGACGGAGATAAGAAAGACATGCGGCAACCTCCTGAAACTCCGGATGTGGAAAGTCCACAGGCAACTGTAGTTCCGACGGCAGCAGCTACCGCAAAGCCTAAGAAGAAAACAAAGAAAAACAATAATAAAAATAAGACAGATGATATATCGGATAAGAAAACAGATAAGAGTGTTACAGCTACATACCAAAACAGCGTCACGACAATTCATTGCTATGATGAGTATGTAGTTACCGAAGTAAAAGATGAAAAAATCATACCTGCCGGATTCGGGAAAACCGAGATTGTTTTGAGCGGTCATGTTATAACGGCATATGCAACTGAAAATGATATTGATCATACATATGTATTGATTTATTGTAAAAAAGGAAGGCAGGAGCCGCAGTTTTATCTGTACGATACAGAAAACGACAGTTTTATGCAATATGATAAGGTAAAATCCTGGTATAAAGGTTCAATGGGAAATACAGTCGTAGGTTCCGACTCGATATATGAGACTAAAATAAAAACCATGAAGTATGTTGTTGCAATAATGGTAATAATATGTCTGCTTATGTTGATTGGTATGCTCACAATCTATTTGCATTATCGTGAAAATAATAATATTATAGATATGTATGATGATTTTGGTAATAGTGGGAAAGTACCTGAAAAAGTCGGGCAGACCGAGATAGAAAAAGAAGTGGCAGAACATGAATTTTCATACAAAGAGACAGTTGAGAGTGAAGATGTAAAAGAAAATGAAAATCCGGTTCAGGAGAATTTGTTTGAAGAAGAGGAAAGCAATGTCACTCATTATTGGAAAAGAGATTAAATAAAATGGAGGATTTTTGAATATATGCGAAACAAGTTTACGAAAAGTGCGTCAAAAGCACTTGATAATTCGTTAAATGTTGCAAAATCATTCGGACACAATTATGTTGGAACAGAGCATCTGCTTATTGCTCTTGTAAAGACTAAGGGTGTTGCATCTGAAGTAATGCGCGAAAACGGCGTTGAGGAAGAAAAACTGAGCATTCTTATAGAGGAAATGCTTGAGGCTGACGGAAATGTAGCGGTGGCAGACAGACCTCAGTATACACCGAGAGCAAAGAAAATTATTGAGAACAGCATAAGTGAAGCCGAGAGACTTGGCGCAAGCCAGGCAGGAACAGAGCATCTGCTTATAGCATTATTGAAAGAGACAGACTGTCTTGGGGTAAGACTGCTTAATACAAGAGGAATAAATGTTCAAAAGCTTTATGTGGATTTACTTACGGCAACAGGTCAGGATGTCAACAGTGCCAAAAATGAATATATGATGCAGAAGGGCAGAAGAGGAAAATCTGCGACTCCTGTTCTTGACCAGTACAGCAGAAATCTCACAGAGTATGCTAAAGAGGGCAGACTTGACCCAGTTATAGGAAGAGACCGTGAGATTACAAGACTTATAGAAATATTAAGCAGAAGGACAAAGAACAATCCATGTCTTGTTGGAGAACCGGGAGTAGGTAAGACAGCTGTAGTTGAAGGGCTTGCACAAAAGATAGCCGTTGGTGATGTACCTGATATTATAAAGGATAAGAAAGTTCTCACACTTGACCTTTCAGGTATGGTTGCAGGTTCAAAATACAGAGGTGAGTTTGAAGAGAGAATAAAAAGGGCAATAAAAGAGGTTACACAGTCAGGAAATGTTCTTCTTTTTATTGATGAGATACACACAATCATTGGCGCAGGTGGGGCAGAGGGCGCATTGGATGCTGCCAACATATTAAAGCCTTCACTTGCCAGAGGCGAGTTGCAGCTTATAGGTGCTACAACTTTAGAAGAGTACCGCAAATATATAGAAAAAGATGCGGCATTGGAGCGGCGTTTTCAGCCGGTGGATGTAAATGAACCTGACACCGAGGAAACAATTGCTATATTATACGGACTCAAAGAGCGATATGAGGAGCATCACGGTGTAGAGATAAGTGATAGTGCTGTAGTATCAGCAGTCAAAATGTCAGAGCGTTATGTCAATGACAGATTTCTTCCCGATAAGGCCATAGATGTGATTGACGAGGCATGTGCGAGAGTAAGTTTAAGCAAGTATCTTGCTACACCTGAACTCAGGGAATTTGAGGAAAATATATTAAAGTGGGAAAAAGAAAAGGAAGATGCCATACGCAGTGAAGATTACAAGCTTGCAGGAGAATTAAAAAAGAGACAGGCAGAAGCTGCTGAAAAGATTGACAGCATACACAAAAAAATTGAAAACGAGCGGAAGAAACAGAGCATATGTGTTGATGACAATGATATTGCGGCAGTTATCGCAGATTGGACAAAAATTCCGGTTCAGAAGCTTCAGGAGGCAGAAACTGAAAGACTTAAGAAGCTTGAACAGATTTTACATGAGAGAGTAGTTGGACAAAAAGAAGCGGTAGAGGCAGTTTCAAAGGCAGTACGAAGAGGCAGGGTAGGACTTAAAGACCCTGACAGACCTATAGGTTCATTTCTCTTTTTAGGTCCTACAGGAGTAGGAAAAACAGAACTTTCAAAGGCACTTGCCGAAGCTGTATTTGGCAAGGAAAATGAGATAATCAGAGTTGATATGTCCGAGTACATGGAGAAACACAGCGTTTCCAAAATGATTGGTTCACCTCCGGGATATGTTGGATATGAAGAGGGCGGCCAGCTCAGTGAAAAGGTAAGGAGACATCCGTATTCTGTTATACTTTTTGATGAGATTGAAAAGGCACATCCTGACGTATTTAACATTCTGCTTCAGATTCTTGAGGACGGTCATGTGACAGATGCACAGGGAAGAAAGATTAGCTTTAAGAATACTATTATCATAATGACATCCAACGCCGGTGCGCAGAGAATAGTTGCACCTAAACATCTTGGCTTTGGAACGGATGAAAGTGAAGAAGCCGATTACAATAAGATGAAAGACAGTGTTATGGAAGAAGTTAAGAGAATTTTTAAACCGGAGTTTATCAACAGAATTGATGAAGTTCTGGTATTCCATATGCTTACTAAGGATGATTTGAAAGAGATAGTAAAAATCTTTTTGAAGAGCCTTGACAAGAGAACAAATGCGCAGATGCATATAAAACTTGATGTTTCCGAATCGGCAATAGAGCATATAGCAGAGAGCGGTTTTGACAAAAACTATGGAGCAAGACCGATAAGGAGAGCAATACAGACGCAGATAGAGGATCTTCTTGCAGATAAGCTTCTTTCAGACGAGATAAAAGCAGGGGATGATGTTGTGGTTGATTACGATAAAGATGCGAAGAAAATTACAATAGCTGTAAAGTAAAAAGAACAGTAAAAAAATTGCTGAAAAATGCAGAAAAATTTTACTTATTTTTTGCAAAATGTGACAATATGTGATATTCTAAAGATAAATAAAAGTCCCACTTATGAGTACTGAATAAGAGGGCAGAATTCGGCTGCTTTTAGTAAAAAATACAACCGGCAGCAGAAAAATACTTCGTCAAATTAAAAAACATAGGAGGAGAAATCATGGCTGTTATAAAGGAATTGATTCGCAAAGAAAGTGACGGAACATTAAGCTTTGGAAATTATGAGTTTGACACTAAGCAGAAGTTATCTGATTTTGAATACGAGGGAGATTTATACAAAGTAAAAACTTTTAAAGAAATCACGAAGCTTGAAAAAAACGGAATGTTTGTTTATGAGTCAGTACCGGGAACTACTGTTACCGAGATGAAAACCACTGAGAATGAGATGAACTTTCAAGTAGAAGGATGGGAAGATTGTTCTATAACGGTTGAACTTGAGCCAGATACAGAATACAAAGTATTTGTTGATGGAACAAATATCGGTAAAATGAAAACAAATCTTGCAGGAAAGATAAGTATCAGTATAGAGATAGAGCCTGAAAAGAAAACTGATATTCAGATTGTTAAATATTAATAACTTTAATAAATGTGAAGAGCAGAATTTTCATTTATAAGATTTGTGCTTTGCACAAACATGCCATGTGCAAAGAAGTTGTGTAAGAATGAGGAAAAATATGGCAAAATCTAAAAATAAAACGGTTTTTTTCTGTAAGCAGTGTGGATATGAATCATCAAAGTGGCTCGGTCAGTGTCCGGCATGCCACGAATGGGATTCATTTGTTGAAGAACCCGTTGCAAAGGCGGTACCGGGAGTGACTTCCGGTACCGTCTCTGCTAATAAAAAAGAAGCAGTTCCGACATTGCTGTCTAAAGTTACCACAGATGATGAAAACAGAATAAGTACACAAATTTCAGAGATGGACAGGGTATTAGGTGGAGGAATTGTAGTTGGTTCGCTTATACTTGTTGGTGGAGATCCGGGTATAGGAAAGTCAACACTTTTACTTCAGATGTGTCGGAACCTTTCTAATGAGGGGAAAAATGTTTTGTATGTCTCCGGAGAGGAATCTCTGAGACAGATTAAGATGAGAGCACAAAGACTTGGAAGTTTTAAAAAGGATTTGTCTATTTTGTGCGAAACAGATTTGGATATTATATCGGAAAGCATCAGTAAAATGATGCCGGATATTGTTATTATAGATTCAATACAGACCATGTACAGGGAAGATGTCGGTTCAGCACCGGGAAGTGTAAGCCAGGTAAGAGAGGCAACCAGTATTCTTATGAGAATTGCAAAGGGGCTTCATATATCTGTCTTTATAGTCGGTCATGTGACAAAGGAAGGCGTTGTGGCAGGACCGAGAGTGCTTGAACACATGGTAGATACCGTACTTTATTTTGAGGGAGACGGCGGTGCATCATTTAGATTTCTAAGAGGTGTAAAGAACAGATTCGGTTCCACAAATGAGATTGGCGTTTTTGAGATGCGCTCAGACGGTCTCAGGGAGGTAGCGAATCCCTCAGAATATATGCTTCAAGGTAAGCCCGAAAATGAAGCCGGTTCGGTCGTGGCATGTTCGATAGAGGGAACAAGACCGATACTTGTTGAGGTACAGGCACTTGTATGCCGTACCAATTTTAATATGCCGAGAAGAACATCAGCGGGTACTGATTATAACAGAGTAAATCTTCTAATGGCAGTTATAGAAAAAAGAATAGGATTGCATCTTGGCGATTGTGATGCATACATAAATGTTGCCGGCGGCATGAGGATAAACGAACCGGCACTTGACATGGGTATCGTTCTGGCGGTGCTTTCGAGTTATAAAAATATTGCTATCGACAGCAAAACGATATGTTTTGGTGAGGTAGGACTTGTAGGTGAGGTCAGAGCAGTAAACCAGGCAGAGCAGAGAGTTATTGAGGCTGCTAAGCTTGGATTTGACAGGTGCATTATGCCAAAAGTAAATTGTGACAGTTTAAATATTGACAGTGAGCAATTAAAAGGGATGAAGCTTGTAGGAGTTAAGAGTATATATGAATTGTTGGAGGTAATATAGATGGGGTTAAAAGAGACCGAAAATACTACGGAAGTTGTCTTGGAGAGAATGGAAAATACAATGATGAATCTGGAACAGATGTCTTTCGATTCAATCAATATAACAGACCGTATTGTAACGTTGTTAAGTGATGCGAGAGAACTTCTTGCGGTACTTAAGTCAGGGGAGGAAGAAAAGAAGGAAGAAGCATTTCAGGGATTTGAAAATATTTTTAATCAATTGCTTGATACCTCATTTGAAGTAAACAATGTATCTCATGAATTGGAAAAAGAAACAGTTTATCAGAGAGAAACAGTTGAGTCGATAAAGCAGATTGTTGATTATCTTTATTCAATTTCGGATGATGATATTTTTTAATAAAGGGAGAAAATCAAAATCATGGGAAAATATGAATTTATCGCACCATGCCATTTCGGACTGGAGGCAGTTTTAAAAAAGGAAATAATACGTCTCGGCTATGAAATAGTGAAAGTTGAAGATGGAAAAGTGACTTTCACAGGCGATTCGGATGCAATTTGTCGTGCCAATATCTTTTTGAGGACGACAGAAAGAATTTTGCTTAAAATAGGCAGTTTCAAGGCTACGACATTCGATGAGCTTTTTGAGGGAACAAAAGCACTGCCTTGGGAAGATTACATTCCTGAGAACGGCAAGTTCTGGGTCACAAAGGCAACATCAATAAAAAGTAAGCTGTTCAGTCCGTCAGATATTCAGTCTATTATGAAAAAGGCTATGGTTGACAGACTCAAATCAAAATATAATGTGAGCTGGTTCCAGGAAGACGGGGCTTCATTTCCGGTGAGAGTTACCCTTATGAAAGATGAGGTGGTAGTGGGGCTTGACACATCAGGTGATTCACTTCACAAAAGAGGTTATCGTCTTGCGACGGTGAAAGCACCTATCACGGAAACTCTTGCGGCAGCACTTATAATGCTGACACCTTGGAATAAAGACCGAATTCTTCTTGACCCGTTTTGCGGCAGCGGTACTTTTCCGATAGAGGCGGCAATGATAGGGGCGAATATAGCACCGGGAATGAACCGCTCATTTATCTCAGAAGATTGGACGCATATTATACCTAAAAAGGAATGGTATGATGCCATCAACGAAGCTGAGGATATGATTATCAGAGATATTGAGATGGACATACAGGGATATGATATAAGTGACGGTGCAATAAAAGCAGCTATGGAAAATGCGAGAAATGCGGAAGTTGACCATCTTGTACATTTTCAGAGGAGACCGTTAAGTCAGACAAGCCATCGCAAAAAATACGGATTTATCATAACAAATCCTCCGTATGGCAGGAGACTTGACGAGCCTGACGAGATGCCGGCGCTTTATAAAGAAATAGGAAATGTTTACAGAAGTCTTGACTCATGGTCGATGTATCTTATCACTGCGTATGAGCAGGCGGAAAAATATATCGGCAAAAAAGCGGATAAAAACCGTAAGATATATAACGGAATGATGAAAACATATTTTTATCAATATATGGGGCCAAAGCCACCGAGAAAACCTAGAGAAAATTAAGTAAAAAATATAACAGACGTATGGGGAACTTTGTTAATTTGAAAAAGGTTCCCTATAATATTGCATTTTATCTATTGAGTGAAAGGCGGCTTTTTATGGCATTAGACAATAAATTAGGTATCATTGATTCAGCAGAACTTGCCAGACAGGAAGAAAAAATAAGCAAAAAGAAAGCGGCAATGATGTTTGGATCAGATTTCTTTGACGAATTGAAACCGGGATCTTTTGAAGCATTGGTTTCTATTCATAAATATTTGTTTGAGGACATTTATGATTTTGCGGGAAAAATAAGGGATGTAAATCTTGCAAAAGGCAATTTTAGATTTGCTCCGCTTATGTATCTGAATGAAGCATTAAGAAATATTGAAAAAATGCCTCAGAACAGTTTTGATGAAATAATTGAAAAGTATGTTGAGATGAATATAGCGCATCCGTTCAGGGAGGGAAATGGACGAAGCACCAGGATATGGCTGGATAATATATTAAAATCTGAGATTGGTCAGGTTGTTGACTGGAGTAAAGTTGACAAAGACGATTATCTTCTTGCGATGGAGAGAAGTCCTATAAAAGACATCGAAATAAAATATATATTAAAAAATGCACTTACGGATAAAATAAATGACAGAGATGTTTATATGAAAGGAATAGATAACAGCTACTATTATGAGGGTTATGTGACATATAAAACGGAAAATGTTTTAGAATAAATTTAAAAAATGGAGGACAACATGAAAGAACTATCGAAGTATATAAAGGACTACAAAAAAGAGTGTGTGCTTGGTCCTTTATTCAAACTGTTAGAGGCTTGTTTTGATCTTACGGTACCAATTGTCATGGCAAAGATAATAGATGATGGAATTGCAAAAAATGATTCATATTTTATTCTTGTATATGGTGGGGTTCTTGTGATTTTAGCGGCTGTTGGACTTTTAAGTTCGATTACGGCACAGTATTTTGCGGCAAAAGCTGCTGTTGGCTTTGCAACAAACTTGAGACACGGGCTTTTTAAACATATCGAGTCACTTTCTTTTACGGAGATGGATACGGTTGGTATCTCAACGCTGATTACAAGAATGACAAGTGACATAAATCAGATGCAGTCAGGTGTCAATCTGGCGTTAAGACTGTTTTTACGCTCGCCGTTTATTGTATTTGGGGCGGCGGTTATGGCATTTACGGTTGATGTGAAGTCGGCTATAGTATTTGCTGTCGTTATTCCGCTTCTTGCAATTGTTGTTCTTGGAATAATGGTTATAAGTATGCCACTCTACAGAAAAGTTCAGTCAGGACTTGATAAGATTCTTGGAAGAACAAGACAGAATCTTACAGGTGTGCGTGTAATAAGAGCTTTTGATAAGGAAGAAGCAGAAAAGGTTGATTTTAATAATGAAAATCAGACACTTACAAATATGCAGCTTCTTGTCGGAAAAATAGCGGCGCTCACAAATCCGATGACATATGTTCTTTTGAATGCAGCACTTGTAGTGCTTCTCTATGTTGGAGCTATAAGGGTCGATGGCGGCAGGCTTACACAGGGAATGGTTATAGCACTTGTAAATTATATGTCGCAGATTCTTGTTGAGCTTATAAAACTTGCGAACACTATTGTAGTTTCGACAAAGGCTGTTGCATGCGGAAAGCGTATCCAGAGTGTATTTGAGATGAAGCCATCTATCACGGATAATGAAACAGACAGTGCTGTAAATGATGGAGATTCAGAGAGCGATATAGATAATGCACTGACAGGTGAAATTGAAGATGGTCTGGGAGATGCAGAGATTGCTAAGACAGGCGAAACTGGAAATAGTCTGAAAAAAGCAGAGAGTGATACAGAGAAAGCACCGGTAAGTGCGCCTGAAAATGATTTCCAAGGTGCAGAGGTTGTCTTTGACAATGTAGATTTGACATATAAAGGAGCTGGTGATAAATCACTTTCAAATATATCATTTACGGCACCGGCAGGTGCTACAATCGGTATCATCGGAGGAACAGGTTCAGGAAAATCTTCACTTGTAAATCTTATACCGAGATTTTATGATGCAACTTCGGGAAGTGTAAATATTGACGGAAAGAATGTAAAAGATTACAAAGTGAGAGAGGTAAGAAATCTTGTCGGAATAGTAATGCAGAAAGCTGTATTGTTTAAGGGAAGTATAAGAGACAATATGAAGTGGGGCAATGACCAGGCGTCTGATGAAGAGATAAATTTTGCTCTTGAAAATGCACAGGCAGCAGAAGTAGTTGCAGGCAAAGAAGGTGGTCTTGACTATATGCTTGAGCAGAATGGACGAAATCTTTCAGGAGGTCAGAAACAGAGATTTACGATTGCAAGGGCATTGGTCAGAAAGCCGAAGGTTCTTATATTGGATGACAGTGCATCTGCACTTGATTTTGCAACGGACGCAAAACTTAGAAAATCCCTTAAACAGCTCGGATATAGGCCGACAACATTTATTGTATCTCAGAGAACATCATCAATTCAGCATGCAGATATGATACTTGTACTGGATGATGGAAAGATAGTCGGCAAGGGAACGCATGATGAACTTTTAAAAACGTGTGAAGTCTATAACGAAATATATATGTCACAGTTTAAGGATAAGAAAGCAGAAGGGGAGGTGACAGCATAATGGAAAAGAAAAAGACACAGTGGGAAACAATTAAACGTGTATTAAAATATACAAAAAAGTATAATATGTATATAGCTTTTTCGCTTATATTGGCAGCAGTTACCGTTGTACTTACGCTTTATCTTCCAATACTTACAGGTGATGCGGTTGACCTGATGCTTGGAAAAAGTTCTGTCAAATTTGCAGGTCTTATGGTTATCTTAAAAAAGATGATTGTAATAATAGCGTTTACGGCACTTGCACAGTGGCTTATGAATATCTGCAATAATAAAATTACTTACAATGTCGTAAGGGATATTAGAAAAGATGCATTTGAGAAAATACAGATACTTCCGTTAAAATATATAGACGGACATCCGTCGGGTGATGTGGTGAGCAGGGTAATTGCCGATGCCGACCAGTTCGCAGATGGACTTTTAATTGGATTTACACAGGCTTTTACAGGAGTGCTTACGATACTTGGTACACTCGTATTTATGTTAAGTCTCAATGTCTGGATAACACTTGTTGTTGTAATAGTGACACCGTTATCGTTTTTTGTGGCAAGCTTTATTGCTAAAAGGACATATACAATGTTTAAGCTGCAGTCAGCGACAAGGGGTGAACAGACGGCACTTATTGATGAAATGGTTGGAAACCAGAAAGTTGTCCAGGCATACGGACACGAAAAAGAGGCACTTGAAAAATTTGATGATATAAATAAGAGACTTCAGAAATATTCGCTTCAGGCAACATTCTTTTCTTCAATAACAAATCCTGCGACAAGATTTGTAAACAATATCGTATATGCCGGAGTAGGAGTAACAGGAGCGTTTTTTGCATTGAACGGATACCTTTCAGTTGGAATGCTTTCATGCTTTTTAGGTTATGCAAATCAGTATACGAAACCGTTCAATGAGATTTCGGGCGTTGTAACAGAACTTCAGAATGCCATTGCATGTGCGGCGAGAGTTCTTGAACTTATTGATGAAGAACCGCAGATACCGGAAGACAGTGACGCCGTGGAACTCTCAGACGTAAAAGGAGAAGTGGAACTTTCAAGCGTGTATTTCTCATATGTTGAGGAAAAGAAACTTATCACAGACTTTAATCTTAATGTAAAACCGGGACAGAGAGTTGCGATAGTAGGCCCTACAGGATGCGGAAAGACAACACTTATCAATCTTTTGATGAGATTTTATGATGTAAATCAGGGAAGTATAAAAGTAGACGGAACAGACATAAGACATCTTACAAGAGCGAGTCTTAGAAAAAATATAGGAATGGTGCTTCAGGAGACATGGCTTAAAGACGGTACAATATTTGAAAATATTGTTATGGGAAAACCTGATGCAACAAAAGAGGAAGTGATAGAGGCGGCAAAGGCAACGCATGCGCACAGTTTTATTAAGAGACTTCCAAACGGATATGACACTGTAATAAAAGAAGACGGAGATACTTTGTCACAGGGTCAGAAACAGCTTCTTTGTATCACAAGAGTAATGCTTTTGAAACCGCCTATGCTTATACTTGACGAGGCAACATCTTCTATAGATACCAGAACTGAGATAAAAATTCAGAATGCATTCGGAAAGCTTATGGAGGGGAGAACAAGCTTCATAGTTGCACACAGGCTTTCAACAATACAGAATGCGGATATTATCCTTGTTATGAAAGATGGAAATATAATAGAGCAGGGAAATCATGATGAACTGCTTGAGAGAAAGGGATTTTATTATAATCTTTATAATAGTCAATTTGCGTAAAGGAGTAATAAATAATGAGTAACAAAATAGGAAAAGATAAAAAGGTTCTTGTTCTTGATTTAGACGGAACGTTAACAAATTCGCAGAAGGAAATTACGGATAAGACGCTGGAGGCTGTTTTCAGGATGCAGGAACATGGACATAAGGTTGTGATTGCGACGGGAAGACCGACGCCAGGGGCTCTGCCTATTGCAAAGAAGCTTAAACTTGAAAAATTTGGCGGCTTTATTGCGTCATTTAATGGGGGGCAGATTACCGATTGTGGCAGTGGAGAGGTGATTTATCAGCAGACACTTCCAAAAGATATTGTTCCTGAACTTTTTAAATTGGCGGAGGAATTAAATATCGGCTTTATTTCCTATGATAAAACAGGAATAATAGCGGCGGACAGACCTGACAAGTATATCGACCTTGAGGCAAGGATAAACCATCTGCCTGTTTCATATAAAAAGAATATTGCAGAGTATATAGATTTTCCACTTAACAAGTGTCTGGGTACGGCAGAACCGGAAGTTGCCCCTGAGAAAGAGCAGGCATTTATAGAAAAATTTGGCGACAGGATAAATGTTTCGCGTTCGGAGCCGTTTTTTATTGAGATTACACCAAAGGGAATTGACAAGGCGGCTTCTTTAGAACATCTTTGTGAAATTATTGGCAGTTCAAGAGAAAATATGATAGCCTGTGGTGACGGATTTAATGACATATCAATGATAAAATATGCAGGTGTCGGTGTTGCAATGGCGAATGCGCAGGAAGAGGTAAAAGCGGCTGCGGATTATATAACTGTTTCTAATGACGAGGATGGTGTCGCAAAGGTTATATATGAGATGATTTTAAAAGAAGATATGTAACAGAACAAAAAGTTATAGCGGATTATCCAAAAATTCATGGCAGTGCAGGCGTATTGTTTTAAAATATAAAAAACTAAAAATATTTTAAGTGAATATCTTTCATCAATAAAATGAAAAAAATTGAATGGAAGGTATTTACTTTTTTTTTTATGGGGTTATAATGGTACTTGCAGTTGAGAAAAAAACATTATTAAGGTGAAACAAATTCATCTAAAGAAAAAAATGGAGGATTAACATGAATAACGGAATCGAAATCAGATGGCATGGTCGTGGTGGTCAGGGAGCAAAGACAGCAGCTTTACTTCTTGCAGATGTTGCATTTAAGACAGGACAGTATGTTCAGGGATTTCCTGAGTATGGTCCTGAGCGTATGGGAGCACCTATTACAGCCTACAATCGAATTAGTGAAGATAAAATCCGTATTCATTCAAATATATACACACCGGATTATGTGGTTGTTGTTGATGAGACACTTCTTGATTCTGTAGATGTCACAGCAGGTCTTAAAAAAGACGGTGCAATTGTTATCAATACACCAAAGTCAAGAGATGAAATTAAAGATAAACTCAAGGGATATGAGGGAAGAGTTTATACTGTAGATGCCAGACATATCTCAGTAAAGACACTTGGAAAGAATTTTCCTAACTCACCAATGCTTGCAGCAGTTGTAGCAGTAAGTAATGTTATGCCAAGAGATACATTTATCAGAGAAATGAGAGCTTCATATCAGCATAAATTTGCTAAGAAACCAGAAGTTATTGACGGTAATATGGAAGCACTTGAAATGACATTCGATACACTTGCAGAAGATATTGATAAAGACATGAGCATGAGTGCATAGTGTAAAAAATATGATGCAAGGGTCAAAAGCAGATAGCAATAGAGCAATCTGTGACCACAATATAAAAAATAATGTTAGATTAGATTAAAAGCTGACAAGAAATAAATGCCAAAAATAAGTTGTCCTAAGCCACGTGAGGTGGCGCTTGAAAAACAGTAGCCAAACTGATTTTTCGTACGGTGCTCTGCATTAAAAGTGCAGGGCACAACTTTTCAAAAGGCATAATTATTTCATTATTATATATAAAATGATTGGAGAAAAAAATGAGAACCGATATAACAAAGATAAATGAGACAACTCCTGTCGATGAGCTGACAGAAGGTCTTATGGTATTTGCCGGAGGAACTTCTAAGCTTTTTAATACCGGAGAGTGGAGAACAAATACACCTGTATTTAAGGAAGATTTATGTAAACAGTGCTTACTCTGTGCACCTGTCTGTCCGGATGTAAGTATTCCGGTAGTTGACGGAAAAAGACTTGACTTTGATTATGACCATTGCAAAGGCTGTGGAATTTGTGCAAAAGTCTGTCCGTTTGGAGCAATTGAGATGAAGGAGGGAGTGGAATAATGGCTATTAAAGAACGTATGTCAGGAAACGAGGCAGTATCATATGCTATTCGTCAGGTAAACCCGGATGTTATGCCGGCATTTCCGATTACACCTTCAACAGAAATACCACAGATGGTATCTACATATATTGCAAACGGAGAGATGGATACAGAGTTTATTCCTGTAGAGAGTGAACATTCATCAATGAGTGCGGCAATAGGAGCAGAGGCAGCAGGAGCAAGAAGTCTTACTGCAACATCATCAGCAGGACTTGCACTTATGTGGGAAGAACTTCTTCTTGCGGCATCAAATAGACTTCCGCTTGCACTTACACTTGTAAACCGTACACTTTCAGGTCCTATAAATATTAACTGTGACCATTCAGACGGTATGGGTGCAAGAGATACAGGATGGATTCAGATATATGCAGAAAACAATCAGGAAGCATACGACAATTTTATTCAGGCATATCCTATTGCAGAAGATAAAAGGGTACATCTGCCTATAATGATTTGTCAGGATGGTTTTATCACAAGCCATGCAGTTGAAAATATTGAACTGATGGAAGACAAACTTGTAAAAGAGTTTGTTGGAGAATATGAGCCTGAGGAATTTCTTTTAAATCCGGGTAAGCCTATAGCAGTAGGTCCTTATTCAGTGACAAATTATGCTATGGAAGCAAAGAAAAATCAGGAGACAGCATTGGAGAATGCAAAAGAAGTTATTCTCGAGGTCGCAAAGAAATTCAAAGAAATTTCAGGCAGAGAGTATGGTCTTTTTGAAGAATATAAAACAGAAGATGCCGATTATATTATGCTTATAATGGGTTCCGCAGCAGGAACAGCAAAAGAGGCAGTTGACCATCTTCGTGAGCAGGGAAAGAAAGTCGGAGTATTAAAACTCAGAGTATTCCGTCCGTTCCCGGCAGAAGAGATTGCCGAGGTACTTAAAGGATGTAAGGCAGTAGCAATTATGGACCGCTGTGAAAGTTACAACGGAAACGGTGGACCTCTTGGAAGTGAAGTAACAGCAGGACTTTACAGAAGTAAGGTAATGATTGAAGCCGTAAATTATATTTATGGTCTTGCAGGAAGGGATTTCACGGTAAATGAAGTATATGATATATTTGCAGAACTTGAAGAAGCAGTAGAGAACGGAAAGAAAGTAGAGCAGTATCAATATATCGGATTACGCAAATAATAGGAGGCCATAATGAGCGATTACAGTTTAAAAACAATGATGAATAAACCAGAGCGTCTTGCACCGGGACATCGTATGTGTGCAGGATGTGGTGCGACAATAGCAGTTCGTGCCGTACTTCGTGGACTTCATGAAGGAGATCATGCAGTTATAGGAAATGCAACAGGATGTCTTGAGGTATCTTCATTCATGTATCCATATACGGCATGGGAAGACAGTTATATACACAATGCGTTTGAAAATGCAGGAGCAACACTCAGCGGTGTTGAGACAGCGTACAAGGCACTCAAAAAGAGAGGAAAACTTCCTAAGGACGAAACATTTAAATTTATCACATTTGGCGGTGACGGCGGAACATATGATATTGGATTCCAGTCACTCTCCGGAGCAATGGAGAGAGGACACGATATGGTATATGTATGTTACGATAACGGTGCATATATGAACACAGGTATCCAGCGTTCGTCAGCAACACCAATGTATGCAGATACAACAACAACACCTGTAGGAAAGCAGTCAAACGGTAAAATGCAGAATCGTAAAGATCTGGCAAGCATTATCGCAGACCATGATGTTCCGTATGTTGCACAGACAACATTATTACAGGATTTTAAAGATATTCACAGAAAAGCGGAAAAAGCAATCTATACGGAGGGAGCAAGTTTCCTCAATATCATGACACCATGTCCAAGAGGATGGAGATATGATGCATCAGAGATAATGAAAATCTGTAAACTTGCCGTAGAAACATGCTATTGGCCACTCTTTGAAGTAGACCACGGCAAGTGGATACTTTCGTATGAACCAAAGAAAAAACTTCCTATAGAAGACTTCTTGAGAGAGCAGGGAAGATTTAAACATCTTTTCAAAAAAGGAAATGAAGATTTGATAGCCCAGTTCCAGGCAGAGGTAGACAGGAGATGGGAAGACCTTCAATATAAGTGTGCAAGATAGTATGAAAAAATAAAAGCAGGTTTTTATACGATGGCTGCATTTTGTAGTATGGTAAGGCGTTAAATTAAATATATAAATCATGGCAGGAGTATGTTGAAATGGTGACATACTCCTGTCTGTGTTTTAAAGAGTAGTGTAAAGTGGTTATGGAATTGGGGCAAAATACCTTTTGACCCAACCTTTATGAAATGTTAAAATATGACTAGATTTTATGTGTTAATATAATGTGTAAAAGCATAGAAATTTTTGTCTTATATAAAACATTAACTTTGTATGTTGTGGGAATTTATATATAGGGATTTATGGAGGAATAAATGATGGGAAAAAATTTAAAACTGCCGGTTGGAGTGGATGATTTTAAAAAAATAAGACATGATAAGTTTTACTATATTGATAAGACAAAATTGTTGGAGCAGCTTCTTGACAGTTGGGGAGAAGTAAATCTTTTCACCAGACCAAGACGATTTGGAAAAACTTTAAATATGAGTATGCTGCGTTATTTTTTTGAAATTGGAACGGATGAATCATTATTTGACGGACTATATATAAAAAAGAATAAAAAGATTTGCGAAGAATATATGGGAAAATTTCCGGTTATATTTATTTCACTTAAAAATGTTGAGGGGATTACATTTGAAACAGCATTATATAGATTTGTTGAAATTATTGGCAGGGAAGCGGAAAGATTTTATTTCTTAGAAGACAGTGATAAATTAACTGTCAATGAAAAGGAAAGATATAAGGCACTTATTCGTTTAGATAATGGCAGATATTCAATGGATACAGATATTCTTGCGTCATCATTAAAAACGTTATCTGAATTTCTTTACAAACATTATGGCAAAAAGACTATAATAATTATAGATGAATATGATGTGCCCTTAGATAAGGCTTTTCAAAATGGCTATTATATGGAAATGGTATCACTTATACGAGCGGTGTTTGGTGATGCGCTTAAAACTAACGATTTTTTGAAATTTGCTGTTTTGACAGGATGTCTACGTGTTTCAAAAGAAAGTATTTTTACTGGACTAAATAATTTTAAAGTGCTTTCAATTACTGATACGCGTTTTGATGAGCAGTTTGGTTTTACTGATGCGGAAGTACAAAAGCTTTTAAAATCATATGGCATGGAAGAACATATGTCAGAGACAAAAGAGTGGTATGATGGATATCATTTTGGGGATGTTGATGTGTATTGCCCGTGGGATGTTATAAATCATGTGGACAGACTTTGTGGGGAGCCAAATGCAAAACCGCAGTCATATTGGATAAATACAAGTGGAAACGGACTTGTCAAACGATTTATTGATAAAGCAAATAAAACGACAAGGGATGAAATTGAGCGTCTGGTTTCAGGGGAAACAATTGAGAAATCGATTAGTCTTGAATTAACATATGATGAGATAGATAATAGTATCGACAATTTGTGGAGCGTATTATTTACAACCGGATATTTGACACAGTCAGGAATGACTGAAAGAGGTGAATATAAACTTGTCATACCAAATAAGGAAGTAAGAGAGGTTTACAAACTCCAGATACAGGAATGGTTTAAGAAAACAGTGATGAGCAACACAGAGCAGTTAAAAAAGTTTTGGAAAGCATTTGATACGGGTGATACAAAGGCGGTTGAGAATTATCTGAACAAAACACTTAGCAATTCCATCAGTGTTTTTGACACAAAAGCAAGGGACGAGGAAAAGGAAAGTTCTTACCATACATTTTTGGTAGGACTTTTGGCGGGAAACTCCGACTGGCTTGTAAAATCAAATGTTGAAGCCGGGGATGGCTTTGCGGACATTATAGTTGAGACAGAGGACATTGATGCAGGTATTATTGTTGAACTTAAGCATGCAAAAACATTTTCAGGTATGGATAAAGCTTGTGAAAAAGCAATCGCTCAGATTAGAGATAGAAGATATGATGAGTATTTGAAAAATGACGATAGACATGACATTATGATTTACGGAATTAGTTTTTGTAAGAAAAAGTGCAAAGTAGTTGTGGGGGAAATTTAATGGAGGTGTGCAGATGCCAAAAGTTATAGGAATCGGAAAACAAAGGTATGACAGGATAATAGAAAACAATTTATTTTATATAGACAAAACAATGTTTATAAAAGAATGGTGGGAAAATCAGGATGATGTAACACTGATAACAAGACCACGCCGTTTTGGCAAAACGCTAAACATGGATATGCTTAAATGTTTTTTTTCAAATGAGTACAAGGACAGGGGAGACTTGTTTGAAGGATTAGACATTTGGAAGGAAGAAAAATATCGTGAAATTCAGGGAACATATCCGGTTATATTTCTGAGTTTTGCTAAGATAAAACAGAATACGTATAAAGATGCCATAGCAGGAATTAAGAGAATTATATGCGATGAAATTCAAAAATATATTTTTCTCAAAGATTGGGATGGCTTAGCGGATGCAGAAAAAAATAATCTTAAAAACATAACATATGGCATGGATGATGTAACTGCACAGGAGGCAATAGCAAGTCTGTCAAATTATCTTAGCAGATATTATGGAAAAAATGTTATTATTCTTCTTGACGAATATGACACACCGATGCAGGAAGCATATGTAAACGGATATTTGGAGGAACTTGTTTCATTTACAAGAAGCTTTTTCAATGCGACATTTAAATCTAATTTGTATTTGGAGAGGGCAGTCATAACAGGTATAACGAGGGTATCTAAAGAAAGTATTTTTTCTGATTTAAATAATTTAAAAGTGATAACAGTTGAAAGTGATGAATATTCAGATACATTTGGTTTTTCAGAAGAGGAAGTCTTTTTGGCATTAGATGATTTTAATTTGTCGGATAAGAAACAAATAGTAAAAGAATGGTATGATGGTTTTACGTTTGGTAGTCAAAGAGACATTTATAATCCGTGGTCAATAATAAATTTCTTGGAAAATAAAAAAATAGATACCTATTGGGCAGATACGAGTTCAAATTCACTGATAAATCATTTGATAAAAAAATCAGTTCCGGAAATTAAGGAATTGATGGAATTATTGTTAAAAAGAGAAAGTATAGAAGTTACATTTGATGACCAGATAGTTTTTAATCAGCTTGATAAAAGTAAAAATGCAATATGGAGTCTTCTTGTAGCAAGTGGTTATCTTAAAATTGATGATATAGAATACAAAGGTTTGCTTTTAAAACCGTGGTATCATATTAGCATAACAAATCTGGAAACAGTAAGTATGTTTGCAAATATGTTTGCAGGATGGTTTGAAAATCCGGATGCTAGATATAATGATTTTATTAAATCACTTTTAAATAATGATTTAAAAGGAATGAATTATTATATGAACAAAGTAGCGTTGGCAACATTCAGTTATTTTGATACTGGAAAAAATCCATCAGAAACATTGGAACCGGAACGTTTTTATCATGGTTTTGTTTTAGGACTTATTGTGGAGCTGAGTGACAGATATGAAGTAAAATCAAATCGCGAAAGTGGTTTTGGCAGATATGATGTTATGATAATTCCATTGGATAAAAGCGAAAAAGCGATTGTATTGGAATTTAAGGTTCATGAGAATGACGAAGAAAAAACACTCGAAGAAACAGTGTCATCAGCATTAGCACAGATAGAGGAAAAGAAATATGACACGGAATTGATAAATGCAGGAGTAAAAAAAGAAAATATCAGGCATTATGGATTTGCATTTGAGGGCAAAAAGGTATTGATAGGTACTGATGAATAGAGTAAAGTGTCGGGAATTAAATGAGGAGGAGATAATATAAATGCCAAAAGTTATAGGAATCGGAAAACAAAGGTATGACAGGATAATAGAAAATGACGGTTTTTATATAGACAAAACAATGTTTATAAAAGAATGGTGGGAAAATCAGGATGATGTAACACTGATAACAAGACCACGCCGTTTTGGCAAAACGCTAAACATGGATATGCTTAAATGTTTTTTTTCAAATGAGTACAAGGACAGGGGAGATTTGTTTGAAGGATTAGACATTTGGAAGGAAGAAAAATATCGTAAAATTCAGGGAACATATCCTGTTATTTTTCTGAGCTTTGCAAAGATAAAACAGAATACGTATGAAGACGCCGTAGCAGGAATTAAGAGAATTATATGCGATGAAATCCAGAAATATATTTTTTTGAAAGATTGGGATGGATTAGCGGAGGAAGAAAAAACTAATCTTAAAAATATAACATATGGCATGGACGATGTGACTGCACAGGAGGCAATAGCAAGTCTGTCAAATTATCTTAGCAGATATTATGGAAAAAATGTTATTATTCTTCTTGACGAATATGATACACCGATGCAGGAAGCATATGTAAACGGATATTGGGAGGAACTTGTCTCATTTACAAGAAGCTTTTTTAATGCGACATTTAAGTCAAATATGTATCTTGAGAGAGCAATGATGACAGGAATAACGAGTGTGTCTAAAGAAAGTATGTTTTCAGACTTGAATAATCTGGTGGTCATTACTACAAGTTCAAAAGATTATGCTACAGCGTTTGGTTTTACGGAAGAAGAGGTTTTTCATGCACTTGATGAATATGGTTTATCTGATAAAAAGTGTGATGTAAAAGAATGGTATGATGGCTTTGTGTTTGGTGGAATAAAAGATATTTATAATCCATGGTCAATAATTAATTTCTTAAAATATAAGGAATTAAAAAATTATTGGGCAGACACAAGCTCAAATGACCTTATAAGTAAACTTATAAAAACAGGTTCAGCAGGCATAAAAGAAACAATGGAAAAGCTGATTGATGGCAAAACTATAGAAAAAAAGATAGACGAACAGATAATATATAACCAGCTTGAAAAAAATGAAAATTCGATATGGAGCCTGTTACTTGCAAGTGGGTATTTGAAAGCAGTATCAATAGATGTTTATATATCTGATGAAATAGTCGAAATATACAAGCTTGCAATTACAAACAATGAAACTAAGAGTATGTTCAGAGCAATGATAAAAGAGTGGTTTTCTGAAGTGTATTCAGAAAAAAAAGATTTTTTGAAAGCGTTAATATTGGGTGATGTTGATGCAATGAACCAATATATGAATGATATTGCATTAGAGACTTTCAGTAGTTTTGATGTAGCAGGGAGAGAGAATTCAAGAGTAAGACCTGAGAACTTTTACCATGGTTTTGTACTTGGGCTTATGGTTGAAAAAAGAGATGATTATATAATAAAATCAAATAAAGAAAGCGGTTTTGGAAGATACGATGTAATGATGATACCACGAAATGTAAAGACAGGTAATCTGCCGGCAATGATATTGGAGTTTAAAGTTATGAACAGTAATAAGGAAAAAACACTCGAAGAAACAGTGTCATCAGCATTAGCACAGATAGAGGAAAAGAAATATGACACGGAATTGATAAATGCAGGAGTAAAAAAAGAAAATATCCGGCATTATGGATTTGCATTTGAGGGCAAAAAGGTATTGATAGGGACAGACGAATAGGTAAGATAAAAATAAATAACGTGCACAGAAAAGAGGATAAAAATGAACAAGAGTAAAAGAAAGATAACAGCATTGCTTATTGCAGCATCGATGGCAGTAGGGTGTTTATCATATGCGGTGGACGGACATGCAAAGAAAGCATTGGCAGCAGAGATAAATGTAAACGTGGATAAAAAAAATCAGGCAAGGGTTTCATCCGGTTCGGTGATTGACAATCCGGATTTGGATAGTATCTCTTTATCCGTAAAACAAAGCGGTGACAAAAATATTGATTTGAAATGGGATGCATATGAAGACGCTGCTTACTATACGGTATTTTATGCGAAAGATAACAGTACGGAATATGAGAGTAAAGATGTATCAGAGACTCAGACGAACATGCAGGTAAACAGAGGTACAAAATACACATTTTGTGTTGCGGCGTTTGACAAAGACGGTCAGCCGATGGCAAAGACAAGCAAATTAAGCGTATGTATTCCGGAAAAAAACAGCATCAGATTTACAAGATTGAGCAGTAAAAAAGTAAAGTTAAACTGGAGCAAAGCTGTCGGTGCAGACAGGTACGTTGTATACAGGAAGATAAATAATGGCAAATACAGTGTTCTTTCAAAAACCGATAAATTAAGTTTTGTTGATAAGAGTGTTGCTAAAGGAAAAAAATATAAATATTATGTTAAGGCTGTCAGTACAAGTCCGGAAAATACATATACTACAAGTTCTGATGCAGGAAATTTCAGGATTGCGGATTTTGTTAATACAAGACATCAGAAATACAGTTTTAATGAAATGAGCAAAGATATTAAATTACTTAAAAACTCATATTCAAATTATGTGAATGTAAAAGTTATAGGAAAATCAAATGATAAAAGAAATATTTATGATGTAATTATTGGAAATCCAAATGCAAAGAAAACAATGGTAGTTATAAGTAATATTCATGCGAGAGAATATATGACGGCACAGCTTTGCATGGCTCAGATAGAGCATTATCTTAAAAATTATAACGGAAAAGTAAGCGGAGTAAATGTAAAAGGTGTTTTAAATAAAATGGCAATACATTATATTCCGATGGCAAATCCGGATGGTGTTACAATTTCACAATTTGGTATTTCAAAGATAAGAGATAAAAAACTCCGCAAGGCTTTATACAAAATGCCGGGAGCATCTCATACATCTACATGGAAAGCAAATGCAAGAGGTGTAGACCTTAACAGAAATTCTAATTCACATTTCAGAGCTAATTATGGTGGAAAAAGAGGAAGTGAAGGATTTTCGGGACCATCTGCTGCAAGTGAACCTGAGACAAAAGCAATATCTAAATTATTAAAAGAATTAAAGAAAACAAAAACATTAAAAGGTGTAGTAAATTATCATGCTATGGGTTCCATAGTATTTGGTTCAGGCGGAAAAGGAAATGTTAAGAAAAATACCCTTAAGATGTACAGACTTGCAAGGAGCATAACAGGATATACAAGCGGAGACAGCTATGGTTCAGGCAGCCCTAGTGTCGGCAGTATGAGAGATTATATAATGGAAAAAATCAAATCGCCTTCAATAACTTTAGAAATAGGTGTTATCGGCTGCCCACTTCCAACTTCGCAGTTTGCATCAATATGGGGAAAGAATCATGCGCTTGTATTGAGAGAAGCAAAGTTATTGTTATAAGAACTATAGTAAAAAAGACATGGTATGAAAGGAACAAAAATATGACACTACTAACTTATCAGGTGTTTAAGACAGTTGCAGACCACGGCAGTTTCAGAAAGGCTGCCGATATATTAGGCCTTACACCGTCAGCAATAAGTCACGCTATCTCATCGATGGAAAATGAATTGGGATTCAGTGTATTAAACAGAAGCAAAGCGGGCGTAACACTTACAAACTACGGAGAAAATCTGCTGCCTTATGTAAATGCTGTTTTAAACAGTGATGAAAGTTTATGGCAGGCTATTGCAGAGTTTAACGGATTAAAAAAAGGAAAAGTAAAAGTAGGCTGTTTTTCAAGTGTATGTACAAGCTGGTTACCTGATATTATGAATTCTTTTGAGAAGGAATATCCTGATATTACGATTGAAGTATTTCAGGGGACATATGATGATGTAACATATTGGCTCAAGAATGGTGTAGTAGATATAGGATTTTTGTCTATGTCAAGTGCGGGTGATATTCCGATAGAGCCGCTTTACAAAGACCCACTTGTATGTGTTGTGCCTAAGGGATTTTTTGCCAAAGACACAAATGAGATAATGCATATTGCAGAGCTTAGAAATCATCAGTTTGTAACGCAGAGGGAGTCAACGGATGCAGATATTCAAAATTTTTTAAAGGAAAATTCATTAAATGTGCAGTCGAATTATCATGTTGTGGATGACCTTTCAACCGTAGCACTTGTGTCGAATGGATTTGGAATTTGTATTATGCCGGAACTTGTTATGAGAGATATTCCGTATGAAGTTGACTATTATCAAATAGAACCTGATGCATACCGCATTATAGGAATTGCAACAATGAATCCGGGTTTTATGGCACCGGCAGTAAGAACAATGTATAACCATATTTTGAAGCAATATAAAAATATATAATGAAGCCTTAGGACAGCAGCTGTTTTGCCCAACGGATGTTATAGGGGGCAGAGGTATTGGTAAAAAATATGAAAATAGTGAAAAAAGGAAAAAGAGGGAAAATCGGATGAATAAATTAAAAAATGAATTAAAAAGAATTGACCATAAAGGGTATCCTGCTTATAAAGATTTAAAAGGAAGTTATGATTTTGTTAAGTATACATTAAATATAGAACATGTACAGGGAGACCCGTTTGCGTCACCGTCTGCTTTGAGTGTCAGAATTAAGGGAAAGACGGCAGATTTTCCGAAAAACTATTATGATGTTTATCACAGAAGAATTGCATTAGAAGATTTTATTTTAAGAAAATTCAGCAGGGAAGTTTCAAAAATCAGTTTTAAGGCAAAAGGTTCAGGAAAAAGTGGAATGGTATCGGCAAGCCAGCCAGGACAGGAGATAATGGAAAGAAGTGCGTGCCATGTTGATGAAAAGACAGGTGATGTTTTATTTAGATTTGTAGTAGGCTTTCCGGCAAGAGGACGTTCTATTGATGCGGGAGAACTGGAAAAAATATTGTTTGGGTTATTGCCAAAAGCAGTTGAGAGTTCAGGAATATTTAAACTTTTTGCCGACAAAGAAAAGTTGAAAGACCAGATAGAACTTGTTGACGACCAGAGAGTCCTGAGAGAATTAACTAAAGAAAATAATTTTGCAGCGTTTGTAGCAGATGGTTCAATACTTCCAAGAGAAAGCGGCGTTTCAGAGAAACCTATGAAGAATGCTGTTTTATTTAAGTCACCGGAATCGATGAGTGTGACATTTGAACTTCCACATAAGGGAAAAATAACAGGAATGGGAATAAAAAAAGGAATTACGCTTATAGTGGGTGGTGGCTATCATGGCAAATCGACACTTCTTCAGACACTTGAGAAAGCGGTATATTCACATATTGTGGGAGATGGCAGAGAATATGTGGTAACTGATGAAACGGGAGTGAAACTTCGTGCCGAGGATGGAAGAAGTGTTGCGAATGAGGATATAAGTTTGTTTATAAGAAACCTGCCCAACGGCAAGGATACAGAAAAATTTTCAACACTTGATGCGAGCGGCTCAACCTCACAGGCTGCAAATACAATTGAAGCTTTAGAAGCAGGAAGTAAATTACTTCTTATAGATGAAGATACAAGTGCAACAAACTTTATGATACGTGATGAACTTATGGAGCGTGTCATATCGGCGGATGATGAGCCGATAGTGCCTTTTATAAAGAGAGCGGTTCCGCTTTATCGTGAGAAAGGTGTATCGACAATTCTTGTAGCAGGAAGTTGTGGAGCCTTTTTCCATGTTGCAGACACTGTAATCCAGATGGAAAAATACGTCCCTAAAGAAATTACTGAGAGAGCTAAAAAGATGGCAGCAGAATATCCGTTAAAAATAAAAGCTGATGATACAAAGATAAAAATTGATGAGAATAGGAGAGTAAAACTTCCAAAAGCGGATGACAGGACAAAAATCAAAGTCATGGGAACTGATGGGTTTTTGTATAATAAAACAAATGTAGACCTCAGGTATCTTGAACAGATAACGGATGCCGAACAGATGCTTGCTATTTCAAAAACACTTGAATATCTGATAAGAAAGTATGGGGGAAAAGAGATTTCGATAAAGACGCTTATCGATGATGTTCAAAATCTCATAGAAACAAAGGGAGTTTCTGCACTTACAAGCAGGGGAAGTGTTCCTAACATGAGCAAACCCCGCAGATTTGAGGTAGCAGGATGTCTGAACAGGTTTGTGAAGTAAATATTGAAGTAAATATTTATATGATGCAAGGCAAAATCCCAAATATAAAAAACAGCCACAGAGAATACGTTAAAATCGTGATAATCTGTGGCTGTTTCACATTTATTTGTTCCATCCGAGTTTGTTGCGTTCGAGTGGGCTTTTAATAAAATCAATTTTCCGGGCTTTAAAAAATCTTTTCAATTTTAGCTATATCCAGTTCGTTTTCAGGAGCAAACTCATCTGATGTAAGGTAAGTGACAAGTGATTTTACAAATTGTTTTACTTCTGTTCTTTCAGAAATTTCTCCGAGTTTTGAAGTACATACCATGAGTTTTCCATTTCCGGCTTTTCCTTCAAAAAGAATACCTAGTTTATGATTTCTTTCAAAGTTGTCAACCATCTGTACGATAGGTCTGTAATCTTTATCTGTCACATCATCGAGAATTGCACATCTGCTGTGTGATACAATCTGGTACCACTGAGGTGTTGCATATTTGTGTGTCGGGAAATCTTTTAAAGCAGGATGTTTTGTATCTATAAGAAGTCCCATTGTTCCGACAGCAACAGGCTTTTTCATCCATTCACAAATATCCCTGAACATTGGATAGCACCAGAAATCAGTGCAGTAAAAACCTTCAAGGCTTTCAGTGACTTCATTCGGCATAAATAATACTTTTTTGCCATGATTTAGAAGTGATTTTGCACTTGAAAATACATTTGTTATAAATACCTGATTGTCACCTTCGCCAAGACTGGCTATATTTTCAAGTGAAATAACATCATCATTTGCAGGATAACAGTAAAGCTCATATTTGTTTTTGTAAGCTGTACCATTGACAGTAAGTACAAGGTCATATACCACGGTTTTTGTGTTGTCAGGGAAAGTAAATGAGATACTTCCGAGTTCAGCGAGTTCTCTTGTGCCGTCAGGGATAACCACGTCACCTGATTTTACTACTGTAGTCTCACCGTTTACGGCAAATCCGGTTGCATCCGATGTATTTACGTCTCTTGCGATAAGCTCCCAGTGAAGTTTTTTGTCAACAAGTTTTTCAGGATTGTAGTATCTGACAGCCATATCAGCCGTAAATTCTTCGCCTGACGTGTATACATACTTTTTAAACTGTGCTAAGAGTATGGCATCTGAGCAAAAACCTGCCCATTCCTCAGGTGTCACATGCCCCTTACTGTCCATGAAGGCATCAAGTATTCCGACAAGAGCTGTTCCCTGACCCGGAAAATCCTGAAGGTCAAGAATCTGATAACCGGCTACGAGATTACTTCTTGCCGCTGCTTCAAGTTCCTCCTTATAACACTGTACAGAAAGCATTCCACTTGTGTAGAAGAAGTCGTCAGCCTGATTGAGCATGCCCTTCTTTTCGAGATTGTCACGAAATACTTCAAAGTTACGTGCTTTAAGTACACCTTTATATTTGTCTATCTCTCTGAAATTAGGATATACGGCATACTGGCCGATTTCATGTGTCACAACAGGAATATGTGGGATAAGCGGGCCGTCGGCACTTGCAGCTTTGACTTTTTTAACTCCGGTTCCGTATTGTATCTCTATCTCTTCGCCCTCGCCTGCAGCGTTTGCGTCGTTGGTGTCACTTGGAACAATATCTTCATCATAATTATGCATTGTGGATGGTTCGTCCCACTGAATATGTCCGAGAGGGGCATCACACATACCGTAAGAGCCGCGTATAAGTCTGTTCTTGCTGAAACGTACGCCTACAAAAAAGTCATCTTCCGGGAGCAGCACAGGAGTATGCTGGAAATTGTTTGACCCTTGGGTGTAGAGATGGCGGTCATCAATACACCGGTATCCGGTTATTATTTCTGCCATGCGTTCTTTACTTCCCCAAAGTTCGTTGCCGAGAGACATCATACAATATGAAGCGTGGTTTCCGAAAGTATCTAACATGCGGAATCCCTCTTCGATAAGATAATTCTGCTCTGTTTCGTTGTGATTTTCGTCACCGGGTGCAGTAAGAGTTCCCCAGAACGGAAGCTGTGGCTCCATATATATACCGAGAAGGTCAGCGGCAATAAATGCTGCTTCCGGCGGGCAGCAGGTATGGTAACGGTAATGGTTCATGCCGTATGACTTTGAAATCTTCATAACACGGATCCATTCGTCAATTTTAGCAGGGACAGCACCTGTCATAGGGAATACAAGTCCGTCGTGTTTTCCACGCAGAAATGTCGGCTCTCCGTTTATAAGGAATTTAGTCTCGGTAGTGGAAAATTTTCTAAGACCAAAAGTAGTGCTTGATTTTTCTTCTGTGCCGTTTATACCGATTTCAAGACGGTATACAACAGGGGTATATTCACTCCATAAAGCGGCATCGTCTCCGAGAAAATATTCAAATTCAGCATTGTCTGTTCCTGAGATAAAGGTTACATCAAATGATGCCGGTGGTGCAGATACACCTGTATCACCGTTTATGTCAGTAAGAAATGCATTGACATCTAAAGTGAACTTTTTATCTGTCTGTGTATTGTTGACTGTTTTTAAGACAACTTTTACTGATTTTTTATCTATATCAGGGTAGGTTTTAATATCTGCGATATATGAATCATCAAATATGCGGAGTGAAATATCACCGATTATTCCGTTCCAGTTTGTCTGTGTGTCCGGTGATGTGAGGTGACCGCCCTTTGTAGGATAATCCACGTTTGAGACAAGAACGGTTATTCTGAAATTCGTATTGCGGACAAAACGTGTAATATCATAATTATGTGGTGTTGTAAGACTGTCAAATTCACCTGCGAAAGTATCATCAATCCATATTTTAGTTAGTCTTGTCCTTTCGAGGAAAAGGAATATATTTTTTTCAAGGTCTTCTTTGTCTATATGTACATCTTTTGAGTACCATGCATAGCCTTCAAAAAGATATGGGTCGGTAAGAAAACCAGTTTCTTTTTTGTCATTGTATTTTCCTTTGTGGGCTATGGATGTAGTTCCGGGAAGATTAATTGTATCGTTTTTCTGCCTGTCAAAGAGTCTTCCCTCAATTCCCTTTTTGTCCGGGTCAAGTTCAAAGTTCCATAATCCGGATAAATCAATTCTTTTTATCATTTAAATCCTCCATTAAATTTTGATGACAACATTATAATATGTAGAAAAAATACAAGCAATGTAAAAAGCATACATAAAATACATAAAAAAGCTTATATCAGCATTAAAAGAAGTAAAATCGGCTTTTTTCTTGCAAGCATATTTATAATGAGATATACTTTAAAGTATATGAGCAATAATGGAAAATACAAGATTACTGTCGAAAGCTGTATTCTTCTTATACTATTGATAATTACGAGTTGTATTTATACGGCAAAGCTTTCACAAAGCAGCGATGATATTAATGCTGATATAGGGAAAGACAGTATTGTACAGGAAGAAAAGAAAAAGCAGGACAGTACAAAGAAAAATGCATTATTTAATGAGGCTGCTTACAAAGCAGAGGGATTTGGAAAATATACGATAGTTATAGATGCGGGTCACGGTGGAAGAGATGAGGGGGCGAGCTCAAATAATGGAAGATTCAAAGAAAAAAACTGTAATCTTGCCATAGTTAAAAAGTTAAAGAGAATGCTTGACCAGACAGATATAAATGTCATATATACAAGACTTTATGACAGATATGTTACTAAAAAAAGGCGTGTTACCATTGCGAATGGGAAAAAGGCGGCTTTGTTTGTAAGTATACATTGCAATGCATCAGACAACATACATTCAAAGGCTTTTGGTATAGAGACGCTTTATGCCAAAAGAAAAGGTGACAGCAGATATATGACAAACCGCAGATTTTCATGCATTTTATTGGGCAGTGTATCAAAGTCAACCTCAAATAAGGCAAGAAAGATTATAAGAAGAGAAGATTTATTTGTGCTGCGTCATACATCTATGCCGGCGGTTATTGTTGAAACAGGATATATGTCGAGCAGAAAAGATATGAATTATATAAGTTCCGCAAAGGGACAGTATGAAATAGCAGATGGAGTTTACAGAGGAATATTAAGCTCACTTAAAGAGATTGACAGGAGGAAAAGAAAGGCATGACAAAAATTATAGTAGCAACAGGCAATCAGAATAAAATGAAAGAGATAAGAGAAATTATCAAACGTGATGATATAGAATTTGTATCGCTTAAAGATGAGGGGCTGCAGGACATAGAGATTGTTGAGGATGGCAAAACTTTTGAGGAAAATGCAGTTATAAAAGCAAAGACAATAGCACACATTACAAAAAATATTGTGATTGCTGATGATTCGGGACTTGAGGTTGATTATCTTGACAAGGCACCCGGGGTTTATTCGGCAAGATATATGGGAGAGGATACACCGTACACAATCAAAAACAATCATATTATAGAATTGCTCAAAGATGCCAAAGGTGAAGAAAGAAGTGCGAGATTTGTGTGTGTCATAGCCTGTGTTATGCCTGACGGAGAGACATTTACAACAAGAGGGACTATCGAGGGGCGCATCGGTTATGAGGAGAAAGGCGAAAACGGTTTTGGGTACGACCCTATTTTTTATCTGCCTGAAAGGGGATGCACAACCGCTGAACTTCCACCTGAACAGAAGAATGAGATAAGTCACAGGGGAAGAGCTCTTAAAGCAATGTATAAAAAATTGGAGGATATTTTATAGATGTCTGTGAAAATACTTATCGTCAGTGATTCTCATGGAAACAACAGAAATCTTATACAGGCAGTAAAAAACATGAGGGGCACTATGGATATGATGATTCATCTGGGTGACATGGAATGCAGTCCCGATTCCATAAGAAGTCTCGTAGAGTGTCCTGTTGAGATGGTAAAAGGCAATTGCGATTACGGCAATGAACTTCAGGGAGCCAGGCTTATTGAGATAGGAGAACATAAAGCCTTCATAACACACGGAAACAGATATGGCGGTGAGCTTGGAATACCGGTCATGAAAGACATAGCAAAAGAAAATGACGCAGATATAGTTATGTTTGGTCATTCACATAAACCTGTAATAGATACAAAATCAGATATAGTTGTACTAAATCCGGGCAGTATTTCAAGACCAAGACAGGATGGGTTCAGACCTACTTATCTGGTTATGAATATAGAAGACGACGGAAGAACAGATTATGTGCTTGTGACATTGTAAAATTTTATATGCACTATGGAAAGAAAAAATGAAACTTACAGAAAAAGAATTTAACTGGATAGTATCATATATGCGTAACCGTTATGGTATTGAACTGGGGCATAAGCGTGTATTGATAGAGGGAAGACTGGAAAATCATCTGTTAAAAAACGGTTATGCAAGCTATGGTGAATTTATCAAAGAAATTGTTGATTCGCCGGATGGAACACAGGCAATGGATATGGTAGATATACTCACGACAAATCATACATTTTTTATGCGTGAATTTATGCACTTTGAGTATATGAATCGTTATGTACTGCCGTGGATACGGCAGACCAAAGCGGCAACCAAAGATGTGAGGGTATGGTCGGCAGCAGCTTCGACCGGTGAAGAACCGTACACTATAGCTATGGTTTTAAGAGATTATTTTGGCATGGAGCCCGGGTGGGACACTCAGCTTCTTGCGACAGATATTTCGATGGAAGTATTGAAAAAAGCGAGTGCTGGAATTTATCTTGAGGAACAGATTCAAAATCTGCCCGAAAGATGGAAAAGACAATATTTTAAAAGAATAGATGCAGAGCGTTTTAAAGTAAGCAACGAACTCAGAAAACAGATTGTATTTAAAAATTTTAACCTTATGGATAACATAACTTTTAAGGGAAAATTTCAGGTGGTTTTTCTGAGAAATGTTATGATATATTTTGAGGATGAGACAAAGAAATTTTTGTTGAGAAATATATATGACCATATGGAAAACGGGGGGTATTTGTTTATCGGAACCACGGAGAGTATAGACAAAGTAAAGTCGGGTTTCAGGTATGTACAGCCGTCTATATACAGGAAAGTTTAGAATGCTGTTTACTAAGTTTAAAAATGAATGGGGGATTAAGATATGGCGATAAAAGTTCTGGTGGTTGATGATTCGCTGGTGTTTAGAAGAATGCTGTCAGAATTTCTTGATGAAGACCCTGATATAGAAGTTGTTGCCATGGCGGCAGACCCGTATCAGGCGAGAGATATGATTATCAGATTTAATCCTGATGTGATGACATTAGATATAGAGATGCCGAGGATGAATGGCATAGATTTTATGAAAAAGCTTATTCCTCAGCATCCCATGAAAGTTATAATGATAAGTTCGATGGAACATAAGGTTCTTGATTATATAGAATACGGAGCTGTTGATTATGTACAAAAGCCACATGATATGGACAGCGAAGAGATGAGAAAGTGGGTTTTTAGCGAGCTTATAACAAAGGTAAAGACAGCCTACAATATTAAATATTCTGAGGAAAAAAAACAACAGATTGCTGTCACGCCAAACAATATAAACAGGCAGTATCACAACAAGATAGTTGCCATAGGAGCATCGACAGGAGGAACAGAAGCGATACTTGCCGTGATAAAAAATTTCTATCCGAATATTCCGGGGACGGTTATAGTGCAGCATATGCCGCCGGGCTTTACAAAGATGTATGCTGAACGTCTTGATAAAGAGTGCAGGGTTCATGTAAAAGAGGCGGAGGATGGAGATGCTGTAGAAACAGGTAAGGTTATTATAGCACCGGGGGACAAGCATATGGAACTTGTGCGTGAGAACGGCAGGTATTTTGTCAGATGTTACGAGGGCGAAAAAGTCAGCGGTCATTGTCCGTCGGTAGATGTTTTGTTTAAGTCGGTTGCACAGGCGGCGGCGAGTGATGCAGTGGGTGTCATACTTACGGGCATGGGTTCTGACGGCGCAAGAGGACTTCTCGCAATGAGAAAAAAAGGCGCTCATACCATCGGGCAGGATGAAAGAAGCTGCGTTGTCTATGGAATGCCTAAAGTTGCGTATGATATAGGGGCAGTACAATATCAGGAACCATTGGAAAATGTGGCATCAAAGATATATAATATATTAAATACGATACCGTGATGCAAGGGTCAGAGTCAGATAGCAATGAAGTAATCTTTGGCATCAGTCGGGGTCAAAATATTGTTTTAAACAAACATCATTATTGATTAAATTTAAAATATAATACAACATAACAGGAGGAAAAAAATATGAGAATATTGATAGCAGAGGATGATTTTGCGAGCAGAAAGTTTATGCTTAAGTTTTTATCTAAATTTGGAGAGTGTGATATTACGGTAGATGGTATGGAGGCAGTCGATGCTTATCTTATGGCACTTGATGCGGGAACACCATATGACCTTGTATGTCTTGATATTATGATGCCTGCACTTGACGGATATCAGGCACTTAAAGCAATAAGGGATATTGAGCAGGAAAGGAAGATACCTGAGGATAACAGAGCCAAGATTATTATGACAACGGCTTTAAATGAGGGGGCAAATGTAAATAAGGCATTTGACCTCGGCTGTGTAGCATATGCAGGAAAGCCAATCGACCAGGTGAAATTTGAAAGTGTACTTCGTAAATTGGAACTTATCCCTTAAATTTAATATATTGAACTATTACGAATAAACAGTAATAAAAAGACAGAACAGGAGGGTGTTATGGGAGATGATATGATTACCGAAGGTATGCTTGATATGTTCATCTTCGAAACAGAACAGGGGCTTGAGAATCTTGAAAACATATGTCTTGAAAGTAAGGATGTCGGCGAATTTGACGAGGACAATGTAAATGAGATATTCCGTATCATGCATACGATAAAAGGTTCGTCAGCCGTTATGATGTTTCAGAATATAGCAACACTTGCACATAAACTTGAAGATGTATTTTACTTTATAAGAGAAAGTCATCCCGATGGTGTACCACATGATGAACTTGTTGATGATGTGCTTGAAGTATCTGATTTTATAACAGCAGAAATGGAAAAGATAAAGGACGGCGGAGACCCTGATGAAGACCCCGCAGGACTTATTGAAAAACTTGATAAGTTCCTGAAAAAAATTCAGAATAAAACAGATGTCGATGCCGGACAGATTATAGCCGAGAAACAGGAAAAAGCCAAGGAAAGTGAAAAACCACACTTTTATATAGCACCTGTTGCTTCGGACGACAGCAAATTTTACAGTATTTACATTACATACTATAAAGAAACTGAGATGGCGAACATAAGAGCATATATGGCTGTAAATTCATTGAAGGGAATTGCAGAGGACATACTTTATACGCCGTCAGACATTATTTCAAATCCGGACAGTGCGGATGTTGTACTTGAGTTTGGTTTCAGAATTGCCCTTCAGACAACGGAAGAGCCACAGACTATTACAGAGCTTATAAATTCAAGTGCCGGTATTGAAAATATAGAAATAAAAGAATGCACAAGTGATGAATTTCTTGACTTTTGTGTTGAGGCAGAGAGTAAACCTGCATCAAGTGCAGGTGATGTGCTTACGGCACCGGTTGAAAAGCCGACGATACTTGTAGACAGTCAGAAGCCGGGCAGCCAGGGGGCAGAGAAAGAGACACAGGCTGAAAAGCAGGATGCGACAAAAGAGGAAAGCAAGAAAGAAGCACCGGTAAAGAAAAAGGCTGTGAAAAAGCCTCGTGTAAAAAAAGGTGAGGCACAAAGTTTCATCAGTGTAAATATAAAAAAGATGGATCTTCTTATGGATCTTATAGGAGAGCTTGTTATTGCGGAAGCGGTTGTTTTGCAGAATCCTGATTTAAAGGTACCGGGTCTTGACCTTACCAATTTCCAAAAATCGGCCGGACAGCTTTCAAAGATAACATCAGAACTTCAGGACGCAATAATGGCAATGCGTATGATGCCTCTTAAAAATACATTCCAGAAGATGAATAGAATAGTTTACGATACATCAAAAAAGCTTGGCAAGGATATAGAACTTGAAGTTATAGGTGAGGATACGGAAGTTGACAAGAATATAATTGAACATATTTCCGATCCGCTTATGCATCTTATACGAAACTCTGTAGACCATGGTATAGAGAGCAATGAGGACAGAAAGGCACTTGGCAAAAAAGAAAAAGGAAAAGTTGTTCTTGAAGCCAAAAATGAAGGCGGTCAGGTCTGGATTTCGGTTTCAGATAATGGTAAAGGTCTTAAAAAGAGTGAAATTCTTGAGAAGGCAAAAGCAAACGGACTTCTTGGAAATAAATCAGAAAAGGATTTGACAGAGAAAGAGATATTCAATTTTATAACAGTACCGGGATTTTCTACGAAGAAAAAAGTTACAGAGTATTCAGGAAGAGGAGTCGGTATGGATGTTGTAGTAAAAAATATACAGCAGGTCGGCGGTGTGCTTGATATCGAAAGTATAGAGGGACAGGGTTCGACAATGACTATGAAGATACCACTTACATTGGCAATAATAGATGGGATTATCTTCTCTGTAGGAGAGACTAATTTTGTTACACCGACTAATGCAGTTACCGAATTTATACGAGTTGAAAAAGACAAACTTATAGTAGAACCGGACGGAGAAGAGTATGTGATGATAAGACAGGAGTGTTATCCTCTTATAAGATTGAACAGATTTTATCATCTTGACGGTGCAGTTGAAGAGATTGAGGACGGAATAGTGATAATCTTAAACCACGAAGACAGAAAACTGGCTGTCTTTGCTGACAGTCTTGTAGGTGAACAGGAGATTGTAGTTAAACCTATTCCTTCTTATGTCAAGGCTGTAAAAGGAATATCGGGATGTACCCAGCTTGGTGACGGAAGTATCAGTCTTATACTTGACACAGGCGGACTTGTTATGAATTGATGTGATGGAGGTATAAAATGGATTTGACTGATGTAAAAAAAGAAGATTTACCTGCTGAAAAAATTTTTGAGGATGAAATTGAAAAAGAGCAGTATATGACATTTAAATGTGCAGATGAGATATATGGCATTTCAATCAAATATGTAAATGAAATAATCGGTCTGTCACAGATTACAAAAATACCGGAAACACAGGATTATCTTATAGGACTTATAAATCTGAGAGGAAAAATTATTCCGGTTATAGATGTAAGGATAAGGTTTGGAAAAGAACCTTTAGAATACAATGACAGGACATGTGTTATAGTTATAGATGTAAAATCTACGGTAATAGGTCTTATAGTGGACGGAATTGATGAAGTTGTGGCATTTGCAGAGAAAGAAATCACCCCTCCGCCAAGTGTCAGTGACCTTGAAAAACAGGCAAAAAAATATGTTTTTGGTATAGGCAGGGTGGATGGAGAAGTCAGACTTTTACTTGACCCTGACAAGCTGATAAATGATGCAGAGCCTGAAGAAGTTATTGACGACGAAGATACAGAGGAAGAAGAATAGCTGACAAAAGCTATAATCATAAAAATAAGATAATGGAGGAACGGATATATGAAGAACTTGAGTTTAGCTAAAAAAACTTTTATAGGTTATGGAGTTGCCATAATAATATTGATAGCGTTTAGTATTATGGCAATAAATGCCCAGAGAACAATAGCAGACAAGTATAATAAAGTGTATGATACATATACTGTAAAATGTATTGATATCGGAAATTTTACAAAGAATTATAAAGAACTTGAAAGTTTATTATCTGATTATTCATATGCAGCAGATGATGGAATTGATCTTACAGCTCTTTCAGAGCAGATTGCTGAGGTATCAGATACATGTTCAAAACAGCTTGATGAGCTTATATCATCTGTTCCAACAGCAGATAAGAACGGTCAGGCTCAGAAATCGCTTGAAAATGTACAACAGACTCTTGAAAATGGGACGACTGCATTTAAACAGATTGTTACATTGGTATCACAGAAAAAGTATGCTCAGGCTATGAATATCTATCAGAAATCCATAAAAGCTGTATCTGATGATGTAGACGAGGAAGTATCAAATGTATCAAAATATTTCAATGACAAAAGTGAAGCGGGAAGAAAGAGTGTTGAAAGGAGAAATGAACGATCAAGTGTTACTCTTGGAATTATAACAGTAGCATGCATGATATTCTTTTTAGCTATTGCGGCAACATATACAAGATATATCACAAGACCAATCAATGCACTTACAGAAAGAGCAGAGAGAATATCAAAGGGTGACATCTCAGGCGAAAAGATAAATGCTACAACAAACGATGAATTGGGAAAATTGATAAACAGTTTCAATGAAGTTGTTGAGAGAATGAAGAGAGAGGTTAAAGTTGCAAATAATGTTGCAAACGGAGACCTTTCAATGCAGATAAATCCACAATCACAGGCAGATGAGTTAGGACATGCATTTAAACTTATGGTTGATTCAAATAACAAGACACTTGGAAATATTAAGGAGTCAGCATATCAGGTAGGTGCAGGTGCACAGCAGGTTGCAATAGCAAGCCAGTCACTTGCACAGGGGTCTACTGAACAGGCAAGCGCAATCGAGCAGGTAACATCATCAATTTCAGAGGTTACTTCAAGAACAAAACAGAATGCAGATGAAGCAAAAGAAGCTGAAACTCTTGTAAATCAGGCAAAAGAAGAAGCTATAGCAGGAACAGACGAAATGAATAAGATGATGTCAGCTATGCAGGACATAACAGAGGCATCAGAAAATATTTCAAAAATTATCAAGACAATTGATGACATAGCATTCCAGACAAATATCCTTGCACTCAATGCCGCAGTTGAAGCAGCAAGAGCAGGTGAGCACGGTAAAGGTTTTGCAGTTGTAGCTGAGGAAGTAAGAAACCTTGCAGCAAAGAGCGCGGCAGCAGCAAGCGAAACTGCCGAGATGATAGAGGATTCAATAGAGAAAACACAGAATGGTTCTGTTATTGCGAATGAGACATCTTCAAAGCTTGCAGCAATAGCATCAAATGTTGAGGAAATTGTCAAGATAGTGGAAAATATAGCAGAGTCATCAAATGAACAGGCAATAGCACTTGAGCAGATAGATGAAGCAGTTGGACAGGTTTCTTCAGTAGTACAGAATAATTCTGCTACAAGCGAACAGTGTGCAGCAGCAAGTGAAGAGCTTTCAAATCAGGCTCAGAACCTTAAAGTTCTTCTTGGAAATTATAACCTTAAAAATAATTCAGGAATTTCAGGTGCTGAATTTGGCAATACAGCAGGAAATATCGCTATAGGAAGCCAGACAGCACAGAGAGCAGATTCATTCGGTGCATCAAAAAATATCGGAACAATTAATCAGTCAAATACTATACACAGAATACCTGATGCATCTGAATTTGCAGGAAAAAGCAATTTCAATGAAAACGAAAGTATTATATCGTTAGAAGATAATGGTTACAGCAAATATTGATTTTGCTATGCTTTTGAGAGAATATCTTCATTAACCTAATAAATAAAAATTATCAAAACGCCGTAAATACTTGGTTTACAGGCGTTTCGATAATTTATGGAATATTTTTTTTGATAAAAACAAGAAATATGAGAAAAATTGTTAATTAGAAATACTTGACTATAGTCTGATTACATGTTAAAAATTAGATGTTGCAGGTATAAGTATTATTTTATACCATAACCAATATAATTTATACATTTTATCAATATACAGGAGGAATTTATCGTGGTAGAGATGAAAGAATGGGATGGCTTTGAGGGAAGACTCTGGAAAGAGGAAATCAATGTCAGACAGTTTATTCAGGACAACTATACACCATATGAAGGTGATGAATCATTTCTCGAAGGACCTACAGAAGCTACAGATAAGCTTTGGGGAGCACTTCAGAAACTTCAGAAAGAAGAAAGAGCAAAAGGTGGAGTGCTTGACATGGATACAAAGATTGTATCATCAATCACTTCGCATAATGCAGGATATATAGATGAGTCATTAAAAGACTTGGAAAAGGTAGTAGGACTTCAGACAGATAAGCCTTTAAAACGTGCATTTATGCCGTATGGTGGTATAAAGATGGCGGTTCAGGCTTGTGAGACATACGGATATGAAGTAGACCCTGAGATTAAAAAGATTTTCACAGTATATCACAAAACTCATAATACTGCTGTATTTGATGCATATACACCGGAAATGATTAAAGCCCGCCACAACAAGATTATGACAGGACTTCCTGATACATACGGCCGTGGCCGTATCGTAGGTGACTATAGAAGAGTTGCTCTTTACGGTATTGATTTCCTTATCGAGGAAAAGAAGAAAGACAAACTCAAATGTGGAAGCGGAAGCATGAAAGGCGAAGTTATCCGTCTCAGAGAAGAAATTGCAGAGCAGATTCGTGCACTTGAGAACATGAAGAAGATGGCTGAAATTTATGGATTTGATATTTCAGAGCCGGCTAAAAATGCAAAAGAAGCAATTCAGTGGATTTACTTTGGTTATCTTGCTGCCATAAAGACACAGAACGGTGCTGCTATGTCTGTAGGACGTGTGTCAACATTTATTGATATCTATATCGAGAGAGATATGAAGAAGGGTATCCTTACAGAGAAAGAGGCACAGGAGCTTATCGACCATATGACAATGAAATTCAGAATGGTTAAGTTCGCAAGAATTCCATCATACAATGAACTCTTCTCAGGAGATCCTGTATGGGCTACACTTGATGTCGCAGGAACAGGTGTTGACGGACGTTCAATGGTTACAAAAACTGATTATCGTTTCCTTCACACACTTGAGAACATGGGACCTGCTCCTGAGCCAAACCTTACAGTATTTTATTCATCAAAACTTCCTGACAACTTTAAGAGATATGCAGCTAAGATTTCTATTACAACAAGCTCTATCCAGTATGAGAACGATGATGCAATGAAACCTGTATGGGGTGATGATTATGCTATCTGCTGCTGTGTATCAGCTACACAGACAGGTAAAGAAATGCAGTTTTTTGGAGCAAGAGCAAACCTTGCTAAGTGTCTCCTTTACGCTATCAACGGTGGTGTTGATGAAAAGACAGGTGATCAGGTAGGACCTAAGTACAGACCTATCACATCAGAATATCTTGACTATGATGAGGTTATGGAAAGATACGATGAAATGATGGACTGGCTTGCAGACCTTTATGTAAACACACTTAACCTTATCCAGTATATGCATGACAAGTATTATTATGAGGCAGCAGAGCTTGCACTTATGGATACAGACTTAAAGAGAACATTTGCAACAGGTATCGCAGGATTCTCTCATGTAATAGATTCTCTTTCAGCTATCAAATATGCAAAGGTTAAGACAATCCGTGATGAGAATGGACTTGTAAAAGATTATGAAATCGAGGGAGACTTCCCAAGATACGGTAATGATGATGACAGAGCAGATGAAATCGGAGTATGGCTTCTTGGAACATTTATGGACAAGATTAAGAAACATCACACATACAGACGTTCAGAGCCTACAACATCAATTCTTACAATCACATCAAATGTAGTTTACGGAAAAGCAACAGGTTCTATGCCGGACGGACGTAAGGCAGGAGAACCTTTATCACCGGGAGCAAACCCAAGTTATGGTGCTGAGAAGAGCGGACTTTTAGCATCACTCAATTCACTTACAAAACTTCCATATGAATGGGCACTCGACGGTATTTCAAATACACAGACAATCAATCCGGGAGCACTCGGAAATGAGGATGGAGAGCGTATAACAAACCTTGTTCAGGTAATGGACGGATACTTTGACCAGGGAGCACATCATCTTAATGTCAATGTATTTGGTAAAGAGAAGCTTATCGATGCTATGGAACATCCTGAGAAAGAAGAATATGCAAACTTCACAATCCGTGTATCAGGATATGCGGTTAAGTTCATCGACCTTACAAGAGAGCAGCAGCTCGATGTAATAGCAAGAACATGCCATGACCATATGTAATTGATTAAGCGGAAGCTAAGATATTTAATAGTACAATAATAAATATTTTTTCAACAATATTTGAATAAAAATAAAAGCGCTGTCACTCCTTTATGGAGGGCAGCGTTTTTGGTGAAAAGGATTGTTAGTCTGAAGTAATCAAATAATAATAAAACATAAATACTCGTATTATATTTTTATTGTAAATCTGTTATAATAAAAACGAGTATTTATATAATATAAAAACAAGTTTTTATATTTAGAAATAAGGAGGTTTGCAAGGCAGATGTCAGAAAATAAACAGGTATATGCGAGAATACATTCAATAGAAAGTTTTGGTTCGGCTGATGGACCCGGCGTGAGATTCCTTGTTTTTCTACAGGGATGCAATATGCGTTGTAAATATTGTCACAATCCGGATACGTGGAAACTTCCGGGAGAGGATTACGACAATTTAAAAACACCGGAGGAGCTTTTAAAACAAGCTAAGAGATATAAAAGTTATTGGGGAAAAACAGGCGGAATTACGGTAAGCGGCGGTGAGGCTCTTTTACAGATTGACTTTTTGATTGAATTTTTCAAGCTTGCAAAACAGGATGGCATTCACACAACGCTTGATACTGCAGGCAATCCGTTTACAAGAGAAGGTGAGTTTTTTGACAAGTTTAATGAACTCTTAAAATATACTGATTTGTTTATGCTCGATATAAAGCACATTGATGATGATGAGCATAAAAAACTCACAGGTTTTACAAATAAAAATATACTTGATATGGCGGAATATCTTTCAGAGCAGGGCAAAGACATGTGGATAAGACATGTACTTGTTCCGGGGATAAACGATGATGAAAAGTATCTTAAGAGACTTTATGAATTTATATCAAAATTAAAAACTGTGAAGAAAGTCGAGATACTTCCGTATCATACACTCGGAGTATTCAAATGGAAGGAACTTGGCTATAAATACAGTCTTGATGATGTGGAGCCGCCAACAAAAGAACAGGTCGAGAGAGCGAAAGAAATACTTCATATAAAATAAACAGGTGCAGAGGTTATGAAGATTGAGTATGGAATAGGTTTAAACAGCGTGAAAGATGTGGTAGAAAAGTACAACGGTGAAGTTAAAACTGAATATGATGATAGGGAGTTTTGCATAAGGATTATACTTTATACCGATAATTATTGTTGAAAAGATATATATAAAATTTTGTGTATGTATGTTATACTTTTGATGTTATTGTCAGTGAGCTGTACTTTGTCAGCCGTTAAGGATGATTAAAGGGACAGACTTAAAAGGGAATGCAGTGAGATGCTGCAGCAGCCCCCGCTACTGTAAGAAGGATGATTTTTTGTGTTACGCCACTGTGATTTTATCATGGGAAGGTTAAAAAATCAGGCGAGTTCAAGCCAGGAGACCTGCTGACAAGGGGATTTCTGCTATTTGACTTATATAGAATGCTTCGGTGGGAAGTGTCAGAGCAAATGGTGTTTTTTTGTTGTATAAAAATTGACCGATTTTAATATATGCGAAAAACAGATAAAGAAATCTCTTTTTGAGAAATCTTTATCTGTTTTTTATTTTATTTGGAGGAGCCAGATTGAAGAATTATAGAAAATATTTAGTGCCGTTTATTTTGATAATACTTATTGCAGTCGGCATTTCAAAACTTAATATAGAGTCGGTAAGCAGAAATGAAAATGTCAACAAGGTTGAAATGAAAGGTGCAGAGGCAACTGCTGGAGAAAGTGAAAAAACAGCCGAAAACAGTACGGAGTCTAATGAAGTTTCAGATAATAAAAAGGAAGAAAATGACGTCACCGATAAAAACGGTGAAAAGAGCGATAAAAATAACAATACTGATTTAAAAAACAGCAAAAAAAATAAAAAAAAGAATAAATCAGAAAAACAAGAAGAAAAGAAAAAATCTGATAAAAACAGCGGGAAAACAGATAAAAAGTCTTTAGGGAAAAATGACGGGAAATCGTCAGAAAAAAAACAAAATAAAGCAAAAAAACAGAATGATAACAGCCGGAACAATAGTAAAGATAAGCCTAAAAAGACAACTGCACCGTATAAAAAAGAGCAGCCGGCAACAAAAGAACCGGAAGAAAACAAGGAATATGTAAAATGTAATATAACGATTGACTGTTCTATACTTCTTTCAAACATGGATAAACTTGAAAAAAATGTGAGAAAGTATGTGCCAAAAGATGGCAGGCTGCTTGATAATATAGAGATAAAAGTAAAAAAAGGAGCATCAGTTTATGATGTGCTTGTGGCTGCATGTAAGGAGAAGAATATTGCATATGATGCAACATATTCTGCCGTATATAATTCATCATATGTAAAGGGAATAGGTTACCTTTATGAAAAGATGGCAGGAGATATGAGCGGCTGGCTTTATCTTGTTGATGGGAAAACGCCGAATGTCGGGGCATCAGCATACAGGATAAATGGGGGCGAACAGATAGAATGGATGTATACATGCAGTGGAAGGGCAGGAAGCTGACGGAGGCAGTATTTAAATGAAGAAGGAATTATTGAGAGAACTGCATCCGGCAGTAAGTATGTTTTATTTTGTAATGCTGCTTATCATAATAATGTTTTCTCTAAATCCTATAGTCATAACAGTGTCATTTGTTATTTCAATAATATCTGTTTTGAGACATAAAGGGTTTAAAACATTAAAAACGATGACATTATTTTTTATACCTATCTTTTTATTTTCTGTAATATTACTGCCGCTGTTTAATCATAATGGAGTAACAGCTCTGTTTTATATAAATGACATGGCGGTAACACTCGAAAATATTGTATATGGTCTGATTATGACAATGATGCTCATTGGGGTATCACTTTATTTTGTGACAGCGGGATGCATGACAGATTCAGAAAAGATACTATATGTAACAGACAGAATATCGCATAAGTTTTCGCTTATAATATCTATGGTGTTACGTTTTATACCAATGATGATAAGAAGATGGCATGAAATACATGAGGCACAGCTTGGTATGCTCTGCGCACAGGGCACTGGTTTTATGGCAAAAGCAAAGCAGTATACAAAGGAACTTTCAATACTTATTTCATGGTGTCTTGAAAATTCCATTGATACTGCGGTATCAATGGAGTCAAGGGGATATGGAACAGGCAGAAGGAGCAGTTATCATAGATTCAGGTTGAAAAAAGCAGATGTAATTTTTTTGATATTATTTATGGTATTGTCATTTTTTATTGTTTACACATTTGGCATCGGAAAATTTGAGACATATTATTTTCCGGAAATATATATAAAAAGAACGGATGCTGTCTCATATGCAGCTTTAATATCTGAAATTATATATATGTCTTTTGTGATAATTTAACAGTTAACACAGGTTTTTAAAATAAGGAAAGAGATAAAATGCTTAAGTTTGATAAAGTTTCATTCAGGTATCCGGGACAGTCAGAAAATGCAATAACCGATATATCATTTGAAATAAAGAAGGGTGAGTTTGTTTTGCTCTGTGGTGAGTCAGGCTGTGGCAAAACTACTTTATTAAGGCATACAAAGAAAAATCAGATTCCTACAGGTCATGGCTGCGGAAAAATGTATTTTGAAGGTAAAGACATTGAGATGATTGACGAAAGAGAGAGTGCTTCATGCATAGGATATGTGGGGCAGAGCCCTGATGGTCAGATTGTAACAGACAGGGTATGGCATGAGCTTGCTTTTGGACTTGAAAGTCTTGGATACGGAAGAGAAGAAATGCGCAGAAGAATTGCAGAGATGTCAGAGTATTTGGGTATAAGCGGCTGGTATGAAAAAAAGACGGATGAATTGTCGGGTGGTCAAAAACAGATATTAAATCTTGCTTCTGTCATGGTAATGCATCCAAAATTGCTTATACTTGATGAGCCGACATCACAGTTAGACCCGGTTTCTTCTGACAGATTTTTGCAGAATATAGTGAAACTAAACAGGGACTTTGGAGTTACAATTCTTATTTGTGAGCAGAGGGTACATGAAGTTATTGCAATGGCTGACAGGGTTATGCTTATGAAAGATACAAAGCTTATCGGATTTGATAAAGTGCACAAGATAGCCGGCCAGATGAAAGAAAGTGCAAGTAAAGTTTATGATGCACTTCCGGGATACATGAAACTTTGGCTGAAATACGGAAGTGAAGGAAGTCTGCCGCTGACGATAAGAGATGCAAAAATGTGGATAGACAGTATAAAAAGCAGATTTGATGTTGAAACAGAAGGCAGAAATCCGGCATTTGAAAAAGTTGTATTGACAGATGTACCAAAAAAAACTCCTGAAAAACATAAAAAAGATATATTACTGTCAGCCGGACATCTAAGTTTCTCATATGATAAAAATAAGATATTGAAAGATTTCTCCATAGACATATCAGGAGGAAATATATATGCGATTATGGGTGGAAACGGTTCGGGAAAAACAACCGCTTTAAAAATCCTTGCAGGAATTTACAAGGCAAAGAGCGGAAAAATAAAGAAAAAAAAAGATTTGAGAGCAGTATACCTTACACAGAATCCGCAGACGGTATTTACTGAGATAAATGTTTATGATGAACTTAGAGAAGTTTTTACAAGTCATAAGGATTTCTTTAAGAATGAATATACAAAATATCAGGATAATGGTAGGAAAAATACACAAAAGTATGAGTGTTTTGTTGATACAAAGATAAATGAAATGCTTGGAAAAATGGAATTATCAGATTTGTCTTTGAGACATCCTTTTGATATAAGCGTGGGGCAGCAACAGCGGCTTGCAATTGCAAAGGTATTACTTTTAAAACCGGATGTATTGCTGCTTGATGAGCCTACAAAAGGTCTTGACGGTGAGTTTAAGAAAAAACTGGCAGGCATATTAAAAAGAATGACAATAAACGGCATAGCGGTTGTGCTTGTATCGCATGATATTGATTTCTGCTCGGAAAATGCAGATGTATGTGGACTTTTATTTGACGGAGAGATGGCAGGAATGCAGTCTGTTGATGACTTTTTTTCAAACAATTATTTTTATACAACAGATATCTGTAGAATGTTTTCAGACTTGTATGAAATGACAGCAGGAATTAAAAGGGATTTACCGGTAAATTACAGACAGGCGGTGGAAATGTTTGAGGGATAAATATGTAAGTCGCAGAAATTATGATGAAGAAGAAGTAAAAAGAAATATATTGAAAAGAAAAATATCCGTATGGCTTGTGATTATTATTTTGATACCGGCGTTATTGTATATATCAAGTTATGTATTAAAACAAAGACATTATCTGTTTATAAGCCTGTTTCTGCTTGCAGCGGTAATGCTTCCGTTTTTTATCAGTTTTGAGTATAAGGTGGTAAGAGCCAGAGAGATAGTGCTGCTTGCCATGATGATATCATTTTGTGTGGCGTTTAATCTTTTATGTGCCCACACAATACCGCTTCACGGTGGGAGTGCTGTTGTAGTATTATCAGGCATTGCACTCGGTCCGGAAGCAGGCTTTCTGACAGGAGCTCTGGGTAGATTTATTTGTAATTTTTTTGACGGTCAGGGACCTTGGACGCCTTGGCAGATGGCATCGTGGGGAATTATAGGTTTTATAAGCGGGGTTGTGTTTGTGAGATATGAAATGCCATCTAAAAAAGAAACGGATAAAGTTGAAAAAAAGTGTATCGGCGTTGTTTACAGGTTGAGGAAAAACAGTCCGTTTGTGATGCTTTTTGCAAGTGTAATTTTGTTTGAAACGGCAGGTTATCTATTTGTGGTTTTAACAGGCAGGGATATGGCAGATACAACGGGAATAATGCTTTATATATTTGGTCTGGCAGGACTTGTGGCAGGGGGGCTTTTACAGAGAAAAAGGCTTCAGACTGACAGTATAGTGATGGCAGTATTTACATTTTTGGTAATATTTATAATATATGGCGGAATAATGAATTTTGCAGCACTAATAATGCAGAGTTCATATATGGAAGGTGAAAAAATAAGCCTTGCCGCATTGAAAGCACTTTATATAACAGGAGTGCCGTATGATATAACGCATGCCGCAGGAGCAGCGTTATGTGTATTTTTACTTGGAGAACCATTCCTAAAAAAAATAGAAAGGGTTCAGATAAAATACGGTATATACCGTAACTAAAAACATTTTTAAACGGAGGTAAAAAAGATGAGGAACAAAAAAGCGATAAGTATTGCATTATCGGCAGTAATGGCATTTACAACAGCATTTGGAATGACAACTGTAAAAGCAAATGCAGAAGAAAAGGAAAAAATTGTTGTATATGTGGCAGCAGAAGGAAAAAATGCGTCAGGTTCAGCAGTTGAAATGGGAAAGACAGCAGTACAGCTCGATGAAGGTGCAGTAGCAGAGGATGCTATCAAAATAGCTCTTGACAAGTCTGCATACAAGGATAACTATAAAATTTCTACATCTGCCTGGGGAGACAGTCTTGATTCAATTTCTGACTTAAATATGTATAATGTTGGAAATGACTGGTATTACTGGGGGTTTTATGTAAACGGTCAGTATGCAAATTTTGGAATCAGCAGCCAGAAAGTAAATGACAATGACAAAATAAGTCTTATTTACAACTATGACAATTACAACACAAGCGCAGCATGCTTTAATGATGATGCATCAAAAAATCCTGAGGGATTTTCAGCATATTCTGAAAAAGCTAAAAAGGCACAGGATGTACTTGCACAGAAAATATATGACACAACATTTAAAGGCGGAGAGTATGTACCGGGTGTAGAAGATTCATCAGGACTTTATACTGTATTTTCACTTGCAAGAGCAGGATTTAAAGCAGATAAATTTTACGATTCTGTTTATGCAAAGGTAAAAGCACAGCTTGGAGCAATCAAGACATCAACAGGTAAATTTTATGATGATACAAACAAAAAATATGTATCACAGGAAAGTATTTTAAAGGATGGTGCAGCAAGTCAGACATATGCAAAGATTGCACTTTGTGTGACTGCTCTCGGAAAAGATGCATCAAATGTAAACGGATTTAATCTTATAGAAAAACTTGCGGACAAGAGTGTCTACGAAGCATCAAGCATTTACAGCAGAGAGACAACAATACTTATGGCAATCGACTCAAAAAATTATGAATTACCAACAGGTGATAATTATCTTACAAGAGCAGAACTTGTAAATAAGACAGCTGCAGATACAGATAATCAGATTGCAACATCAATTGACTGGAACAGCATTGACAGTGCAGTAATGCAGATACAGCCGCTCTGTGCATACCAGACAAAAGATGTAGACGGAGTAGATAAATCAGCCGTAAAGAAAGCTTGTGATAAAGTTCTTAACTTTATGTACAATAAGCAGGGAGCAGATGGAAAATACGGTGATTCACAATCAGCAAGCAATGCATGGACAACAGCACAGGTAATGATAACAGCAGGATTATTTGGAATAGATGCAGCAACAGAAGAAAATGGCACAGACTTTATAAAGAACGGTGTAACACTTTATGATGATGCATTGGCATTTGTGGATACAGACAACAATACAGTAGATGAAAAACTTATGGCATTCCAGCCGGAACAGCTTCTCAGAGGTTTCAATGCTGCGATAAGAGCATCAGAAAAGACTGAGCTTATGCTTCCGGTAGAAACAGCAGAATACACAGCATCAGATGATGCAACATATACACTTCCAACAGAGAAAGTTACTCCTGTAAAACTCGCAAAAGCAAAAATAACAAAGCTTACAGCAGGAAAAAAACAGCTCACAGTTAAATTTGCAAAAGTAAAACTTGCAAAATCTTACAAGGTACAGGTTTCAACAGACAAAAAATTCAAGAAAAATGTTACAACAAAAACAACAAAGAAAACAAGTCTTACAATAAAGAAACTTAAATCAAACAAAAAGTATTATGTAAGAGTTCAGGCTGTATCAGGAAAGAACACAGGTGCATACAGTGCAGTGAAGAATGTTAAGGTAAAATAAATTATAAGCAGAAGTAATTTATTAGAGTTATAAAATTATATAGGCAGCTGCGGAAAGAACTAAAATCTGCAGCTGCCTTTTCTTGTCGTATATTGAAAAGCAAAAACAAATCTAATCTTAATCATCAAAAACTTCATTCAGTGCTTCAGTACCTTCAAGTACAAAGCGGCCGTTTTTGATAATATCTATTGTCTCACCTGAGCACGTATGAACAATAATATCACCGAGTTCCGAATAAGGAATTGTAATATCGGTGTGGCAGTTAAAATATGCTTTTTCAGGTTCACTATTTCTGAGTTTGGAAAAATCATTTTCCTTTGCTACCATCTGTCTGCCGTCAGGATTGCAGGTTACAAGTTCTTCCTCATGTGAAAAGCAGGTATCACCGACGGCAAAGTGAGGTCCGGTCTTTTCTGCAATAAGAATAGGCAGCAGACCTGAAATATTATATTTTAATCCCATCATGTAGGCGGTAGTGTTTGTTCCGATTGCAAATTCGCCGATAGGTAGAGTATCATGCCTGTAAAGTACATTTTCATGAATATATTTTTTATTGTCGGCTTCGTTATCAAAGTTTTTGCAGGTATAATCAGTAACACAGCCATCTTTGAAAGTAAGTTCAAGTTCTTTATATTTTAAATTATCAAGATAGACTTCTGTTACATGAAGAATACCTTCTGTACCTTTTAATTCCGGTGATGTAAACACTTCGCCGAGAGGAATATTTACATCATCAAGACAATTTTCAAAAACTGTCTGTTTTTCAGGGTCAGTCTTTTTTACAAGATTAACTTTTATGTCAGTGTGATTGTTGCCGCGACCGGTAACTGTTACATAATCACCTTTATCAAGTGCTGAAATTATTTTTGTCTGTATCTTTTCATATTTGTCAGAATCAAGAGTATTGACTTTTACGGTCTCCTCAAAAATCTTTTCAAAGTTTTTTCCAATGTCAGGGACAGGAAATGCAATAATAGTAAAGCTTATTTTGTCCTGTGGAATATAATTGTTTGTGAGCATACCCTTTTCAGAACGGAATGCAATAAGCTGTTTCTGATGTTTGTCACTGTATTTAGGCAGACAGTCTTTTTCGACAGGTGTGAAAGGTTTTTCACCAAAGCTTTCTATGAGTGCGGGACCGGCAAATTCACCGGCAGAATCTTTCATAGATTCGTATGCAAGCTTGTATTCTGAAAGCTGCCTGTCGGCAAATCCCTTATCGAAAATAATGGCAAGGTCATTGCGGTGGTCGTATTCATATTGCTTATTTGCAGACGCACCATGAAATCCGACTTTATACATGGAAGTTCGTGCCGTAATAGCAGTTGAAGCACGGTAAATTACAGGCTCAAGTCCACTATCCCTGAATTGTGAAACAGCGGATTTTATGATACGCTCAAAGCCGAGGGGGTATCTGATATTAACAGTTTTTTTGCATGACATATCCATATTGTAGACCTTATATCCCTTTATGATACCCTGAGTAAAGGTGCGGGCTATTGAATCTATTTTATCCTGAGAAAGACTGTTTAAATATTTTGCAATGTTTATTTCATTTTCGGTAACATATTCTCCGAAAAAATATAAGTATCTCAAATCTTCAAGATTTTCATTCATTATAATATCTTTAATAAAAGACATTTCAGGATTGAGCATATCATTGAGACCGGCTTTTATTGTAATGTCACTGTAATCAAAGAAATAATAATAAAGTGCTGATTTAATCTGTTCAGGTTTGAAATCAGGTTCTTCAAAAAGATTGTATATTTCAATAAAAAGTTCAAAGATAGTGGTTAGATTAAAAAGGCGTTCTTCAATGGCACTTGGGATATTGCTGCGAAGTTCAGCATATAAAGCACTGAGATAAACACCTGTTTCCTGACCGAATCTTTTGACGGCATATGCAGGATTTGTATAGCTTGTTTCGTAGCGGCCTTTTTCAATATCTTCATAGAGACATTTGTTTAAATGGAAAAGTTCGGTTTCGGTTAAAGTCCTTAAAATTCCGCTTTTTGATAAATTGTATATCTCACTTAACTGTAATGCAAAATAAGAAGTTTTTATAAAATAACTGTTTAAATGTTTGTCAGAAAGAGTAATTGTCTGATCCCACAATTCGGTGTGAATTGTACGGATTCGGTTGACGGCAAGACTAAACCTCTCCTCATACTTTATATTATCATCTGCAATTTGTTTTATGTTTGTCATAATACACCCCATTTCCGTGTGAAAACTCAGTTTACACTATTTTTCTACTTTCCATTTTAAATAAAATTTTTGACGGTATCAAGTATTTTTTTTATGCGGATGTCGATTGTGTGACAGCTGCTGATTTTAGCATAGGCATTCTTAATGATTTTTGTGCGGAGTTCATCATTTTTTAGATAAAATGCTGATTTATCAATAAGTTCATCTGCCGATTCATATATAACAATGTCTTTGTCCGGTTTGAAAAAATTTAAAAGTTCCTGTCTAAAATCAGTCATAAGAAAACCACGGCAGCTTAAAATATCCCATACACGCAAGGAAATACCGGATGAAATATTAGGTATAGTCATATTGAGGTTGATTTTGCTCTCATTGAAGATAAAAGGCATTTTGTTTACATAATCAACGCTGCCATGAGAATTTACAAGCGGAATATCGGAGGTATCACTGTTTGTAAAAAGGTGTACCCGGTGGATAAAATGGCTTGAAAGTAAATTAAGATAGTTTTTGCGTGTTACAGAGGCGGCTTTAAAGCCGAGTACTGTTGTTGAAAACAATTTATTGGTTGTGACGAAAGAGTCGTCACTTTTATTATATTCGGTTATTTCCTCGAGCATACTGCATATTTCGGGAGTGAGGAGTTTTTCTAATATATTTCCGCCTGAAATCTGTGTCTGTGCATATATCGCACCGTCTAGATAACCGTAAAGATAATCGGGAAGTCTGTTTCGTATATTATCATAAGAATTTTTTTCATAGAGACTTCCGACAAAAGAAATGTCATATTTTAATGATGTTTCAGAAGGAAGTATGTCTTTATATCTTTGTACATTTGCGGCAAGAGGAAGATAAAAGATATTTTTTATGCCCATATTTTTAAATTCAGAAAAATTTGAATAATCAAATTCAAAAATTATGTTTGTATCAAAAAAGACAGAATTATGATACATTGCAAGTAAAGGTGCGTCACAGTTCCAGCAGACATATAAGGTATCTGCAGCATGACACACATTTGCGATAAGCGGAAAATAATTTATTGAAAAGCAAAAATCGTAATCATTATTTTTTAATTCGGCTGCCAGTTTTTCGCAAAATAAATCATCATTTTCATAGTTTGATATGGTTTCGGTAAAGCAACTGCAGGTACATCCTGAGTTTTTTAAAGTTTTTTCTATATCTGACTGGTTGTAAGAATTCCAACGGTATATCAATATATTCATTTTAGTTTTTGCTGCAAAATGCAAATGACAAAAGTGCAGAGCAATCCTTTCTAAAAAATATGGAGAAATAAAAAATCCTTTGCCCCTTGCATCATATGATAACAAAAGGCGAAAATAAATGCTATATATATGAACAAAAAATGTACTACAAATGACAAGTATGTTATGATTTATTTATGGTTATATTTATGTACGTTTTTTTGGAAGAAAACATTACATACAAACAAATTGGAGGATTATAGAATATGAAGAAAAAAAGTAAAATGACAGTAGGAATGCAGCTTCTTTTGGCACTGGGACTTATGTTCCTGAGTGTGTTTATTGTCGGAGCATGTGGCTATCTCATGAGAAACAATTCTGTTGAAGTGGAAACTGAGCTTTACAATAATTATGGAGAAACGCAGGGAGAAGCTGCTATGGGATTTGCAGAGTTTCAAAATGTCAAAGTCCAGCTTAGAAATATACTGTATATTTATGTCGGTGATGACACGAATTTACAGGCGTCTAAGAAGAGTATAGAGAAAGCAAAAGATATTGTAAACGAATATATGACAGAGGTAAAGAGTGACCTTAAAGACTCCGGAACAAAGGCATTGTACGAAAAGGTAAAGAAAAATATAGACGCTTATTTTGATGATACAGACAAATGTATTGAATATTTTGATGCAGGAAAAATTCAGGATGCAAGAAATTATCTGCATGACAATGGAGTGAAAAGTGCCAACACAGCAGAAGAAAATATCAAAAAACTTATAAATGAGATTGACAAATATGCACAGAAAAAGCAGAATTATGTTACTGAACAGAATAAAATCGGTGATTATTTTGTTGCAGTTGTGATGCTTTTAGCTTTGTTAAATGCCTGCGTAGCGTTATGGTTTATAACGACGACAATAAGAAATCCGCTTGTTGAGCTTGCAAAAGCTGCAAAGAAAGTTTCGGCAGGCGAGGTTGATGTGGATATTACACCATCTAAAATAGATAATGAAGTCGGTGCTTTAGTTGATGGTTTTCAAGCAATGATTGCTAATCTTAAAAAGCAGGCAGAGGTATTGGGAAAGATTGCTGACGGAGATTTTACCGTTTCATATCAGCCAAGTTCTCAAAATGATGTAGTAGGAAATGCGATAGTAAGACTCATAGAGGACAATAACACGGCATTTTCAAAAATCAGAAATGCTGCAGAGCAGATAGACAATGGTTCTTCTCAGATAGCATCAGCAAGCCAGACGCTTGCACAGGGTTCATCTGAGCAGGCAAGTGCCATACAGCAGATAACGGCATCTGTTACCGATATTGCAAATAAGACAAAAGATAATGCAAGGAAGGCATCAGAGGTAAATGACATTGTTATTCGTGCAAAAAGTGATGCTGATGAAGGCAACAGATGTATGAAAGAAATGATTGTTGCAATGCATGAAATAAATGAAGCATCAGAAAATATACAGAAAATTATCAAGGTTATAGACGATATAGCATTCAATACAAATATCCTCGCTTTAAATGCGACAGTGGAGGCAGCAAGGGCAGGAGAGCAGGGAAAAGGCTTTGCAGTAGTTGCTGAGGAAGTAAGAAATCTTGCAGGACGTTCTGCAGAAGCATCCCGTCAGACAGCAGAAATGATAGAGGATTCCATAGAAAAAGTGAAACATGGTTCTGCTCTTGTTGGAGATACGGAAAGAGCACTGGAAGTTATATCTGATATGATAGATAATATAATGGGACTTAGTGCAAATATTTCAAGTGCTTCATCAGAGCAGGCAACGGCAACTTCACAGATTGATGACGCACTTGCACAGGTGGCACAGGTTGTACAGACAAACTCGGCAACAAGTGAGGAATGTGCTTCGGCAAGTGAAGAATTGTCGGGTCAGGCACATGGACTTGAAAATATATTGACAAGATTTAAAATAAAAGACGGACAAAACAATTTTGGATATATATCAAATAATGGTATATCAGATGATTACAACAGTGATATAAGATTGGAAACTACTTATGATACAAAATATTAAAAATTTTGATTTGGAACAGATTGCGGACTCAGGTCAGTGTTTCCGATGGAGAAAAATCGACGAGGGTAAATATCTCATCCCGGCATATGACCATATTGTCACGGTGGCACAGTCAGGAGAAAAATTTGAATTTTCCTGTACGGAGGCAGAGTATCAGATAATATGGAAACATTATTTCGATTTAGAATTAGACTATGGAAAAATAATAGCGGCAATAGATAAAAACGATACATTTCTCAAAGAAGCGGCAGAGTACGGAAGCGGTATCCGAATTTTGAATCAGGAATTGTGGGAGATGATAATCTCATATATCATATCCCAAAATAATAATATTCCACGAATAAAAAAGGGAATAGAGGCAGTATGCGACAGATATAAGGCTGTCATCTGCAAGGACGAACAAGATAATTTAGAAAAGACTGAAAATGAAATATATGGATTTCCGCATCTTACTGATATTGAAAAAAACGGAGGCAGACAGAGTCTTAGTGAACTCGGACTTGGATACCGTGATGAGTATATATGGCTTATGTGTGAATATGAGCATGAAAATAAAGTCTTTTTTGATAATCTCAGAAAGTGTGATTATGAGCAAAGCATGAAAATGCTTATGGAACATAAAGGAATAGGCAGAAAAGTCGCAAATTGCATAAGTCTTTTTGGACTTCACCATCTTGATGCATGCCCTATAGATGTATGGATGAAAAAAATAATAGACGAGGAATATGGTGGAATACAGCCAAAATGGATGAGTGACAGGTATGCTGGAATCTATCAGCAATATGCGTTTTTCTATAAGAGAAGTAAGTAGGTAAATAGGTGGAAAGAATAAATGAACAATGATGAAAGATATATGAAGGAGGCTTTAAAGCAGGCAAAAAAGGCAGCTTTAATTGATGAAGTACCGATAGGCTGTGTTATTGTGCATGATGAAAAAATAATTGCGAGAGGTTATAACAAGCGAAATAAACTTCACAGCACTCTTGGTCATGCTGAAATATCAGCCATAAAAAAAGCAAGCAAAGTGCTTGGTGACTGGCGACTTGAAGAGTGTACCATGTATGTTACACTGGAACCATGCCCTATGTGTGCGGGGGCTATAGTTCAGGCGAGAATACCAAAGGTAGTTATAGGAGCAATGAATCCAAAAGCAGGCTGCGCCGGAAGTATTTTAAATATGTTTCAGATAAAGGAGTTTAATCATCAGGTGGAGTCAGTTGACGGAGTTTTGCAAGAGGAATGCCGGCTTATGATGAAGAATTTTTTTAAAGAATTGAGAGAAAAGAAGAAAATAAAAAAATAGGATTGTTTGACAATAAAAAAATGCTCTGCTATAATATATGCGCTTAATTTTATGAAGAATCGAGGCAGAGAAATGAACAGTGATAATGAGGTATCAGATGAGTTTCGCAAAAAGCTGCATTGTATGATGGCATTTATAGGAGGTTATATCGGAGCGTACGCACTTTTAAACAGGGCGGATGTATTTGGAAATGCACAAACATCAAATCTTATACATGTAGCTATGAGTATAGTTGGAACAAATTTTTTCGATTTGTTTATCAGGCTTGGCGGGGTCGTACTTTATATGGCAGGAGTAGCGCTTGTGGTAATATGGCCTAAGTGTACAAAAATAAGTGTTCATTATCTGGCAGTTATAGTAGATGCATTTGCGTTTATAATGCTTGGATTTTTCCCTAAAGACATGAATATTATCGTGTCGCTTTATCCGGTATTTTTTGCGGCAGCAGTTCAGTGGACATCATTTTCAGGTGTTTACGGATACAACTGCTCAACGATATTTTCAACGAACAACCTGAAACAGTTCACTATGGCAGAAGTTGAATATATCTGCAGTCATGACAAAAAGTTTAGTCATAAGGCAAAATTTTACGGAAGTGTACTTATAACTTATCATCTTGGTGTTGCATGTGAATTTTTTGCAAATCAGGTATTTGGAATAAAGGCATCATGGCTGGGATTGATTGCCGTAGCGGCAGCATTTGTTATGGTGTCAGTTGAACAGGGAATGTTATCCGGAGTATTGAGGACAATATTTGGAGTAAAAACGACAGCATAGGAAATATTGTTATTAACTAAAGTTTTTATAAGCGGCTATAAATATACAAATAAAAGTAAATATAAGTAATAACTATACAAATATATAAGTAATAAATAACTGAGTAGCAGTATGCGTAAATCCGAGTTGGTGGATTTACGCATATTTTAACTATACAAGAAACAGATGGATAGTGTTAACTACACTATTTACCTAGAATACGTACGGAAATGAGGGATAAAATGAGTAATACAGAAAACAAAAATCCATTGGAGGTACTTCCTATAAATAAACTTTTGGTAAAATTTTCAGTGCCAAGCATAATTGCTATGCTTGTGACGGCATTGTATAATATTGTAGACCAGTTTTTTATCGGACAGTCTGTAGGTTCACTTGGAAATGCTGCAACAAGTATATCATTTCCGTTATCGATAACATGTATTGCGATAGCACTGCTGTTTGGAATAGGCGGTGCGTCGGCTTTCAATCTTTCGATGGGAGCGGGAGACAAAAAAACTGCCGCATATTATATTGGAAATGCCGCCGCAATGTTGTTTTTGTGCGGTCTTGTTCTGTGCATTATCAGTGAGATATTTTTAAAGCCAATGCTTTTGTTTTTCGGTTCATCAAAAAGCGTGCTTCCGTATGCGATGACGTATACAAGAATAACGGCGATAGGATTTCCGATGGTTATACTTACGGCAGGCGGAGGTCATCTTATAAGGGCTGACGGAAGTCCAAATATGTCTATGATGTGTAATCTGATAGGAGCAGTTATAAATACCGTATTAGATGCAATATTTGTATTTGGAATGAATATGGGAATGGCAGGAGCAGCACTAGCCACAATAATAGGACAGTTCGTATCTGCGGTAGTTGTGATTGTTTATATGTTTCATTACAAGACGGTAAAACTGCAGAAAAAACATCTTGTTATACGTTCAAAATATATAGGAAGAGTAGCCGCATTAGGAGGTTCGCCGTGCAGTAATCAGGTGGCAATGATGGTGGTACAGATAATTTTAAACAAGTCATTAAAACATTATGGTTCTTTGTCGGTGTACGGAGAGGATATACCGGTGGCATGTGTCGGCATAATAACAAAGGTAAATCAGATGTTTTTTTCATTTGTTATAGGATTGTCACAGGGACTTCAGCCGATTGCAAGTTACAACTACGGGGCAGGAAAATTTGACAGGGTAAAAAGTGCATACAAAAAATCTATTTTATGCGGTTTTACAATGTGTATAATTGCATTTGCAATGTTCCAGATTTTCCCAAGACAGATAATATCAATATTTGGAAAAGGTGACGAGACATATTACAGATTTGCAATAAATTATTTCAGAATATTTTTATTCTGTACATGTGTAAACTGTTTACAGCCTATTACATCAACATTTCTCACTGCAATCGGAAAACCAAAGGGCGGTATGTTTTTGTCGCTTACAAGACAGATAATATTTTTACTTCCACTGATTGTAATATTACCGCTTATTATGGGAATAGATGGTATAATGTATGCGGGACCGATAGCTGACGGACTTGCGGCAGTTGTGGCTGTAATTATGATAAAGAGAGAATTTTCAGAGGAAAATTATAGGAAATAAGTTGAAATAAAAGTCAAAATATGTAATTATTGTTGATTAAACATAAAACAGAAATGAGGAAATGTGCTAATGAATGATATAAATGTAAAATACAGTGAGATAAAAGGATGGGACAAGGACTCATATGTACTTTTGGATATACGTGATGAATCCTCAGTAGGGTATGGAATAATACCGGGGGCTGTTCATATACCGGAGGATAAGATAGATGAAAAAATAGATGAAGTATCATCCGGAAGAAAAGTTGTAATATATTGTACAAGAGGAGTATTTAGTGCTGAGTGTGCCGGAAGGCTGAGAGAGCAGAAGCAGATAGAAGCATATAGTCTTGAGGGCGGTTATACAGGCTGGATACTTGAAAATATTAAAATTGAGGAAGAAAAAGAAGAAAACGGCAGCAGAAAAGACGATATAGAAAAAAGTATCAGAAAGAAATTTCATAAGCAGCTCTTCTCAAAATTTGCCAAAGCAATAAATACTTATGAACTTGTAAAAGAACATGACAAGATAGCTGTCTGTATATCCGGCGGAAAAGATTCAATGCTTATGGCAAAGCTTTTTCAGGAGCTTAAACGACACAATAAATTTGAATTTGAACTCGTATTTCTTGTGATGGACCCCGGATACAGCGAAGCAAACAGAAAAGTAATAGAGAATAACGCAAAGCTTATGGATATACCCATAACGGTATTTGACTCGACAATCTTTGATGCCGTATATGAAATAGAGAAATCACCTTGTTATCTGTGTGCAAGAATGAGACGAGGATACCTTTACAATAAAGCAAAGGAACTTGGCTGCAATAAAATAGCCCTTGGCCATCATTATGATGATGTGATAGAAACTATTCTTATGGGAATGCTTTACGGAGGTCAGGTACAGACAATGATGCCTAAACTCCACAGCCAGAATTTTGAGGGAATGGAGCTTATAAGACCGATGTATCTTATAAGAGAAGATGATATAAAACACTGGAGAGATTACAACAATCTTCACTTTATACAATGTGCCTGCCGTTTTACGGATACATGTACGACATGCAGAACAGATGGCAGCAGTGTATCAAAGAGAATGGAGATAAAAAATCTTATAGCAGAATTAAAGAAAACAAATCCGTTTATTGAGAGTAATATATTTAAAAGTGTTGAAAATGTAAATCTTAAGACGATAGTCGCTTACAAAAAAGACGGAATAAAGCATAGTTTTTTGGAAACTTATGATGAAAATGAGGGTAATTAGCTTTTGGTTAATTACCCTCGTATACTGTATTATTGAGAATTAAATTTGTTTATGGCATACTATAATATATAAATATCAGAAAGTAATAGCGTTTTATAGGAAAAATTGCGGTACGGGTTATGGCTTGAGATATTGATAACATCATAGGCATTATGATAAAATATAAAACAGTTATAGATAGTTGTATAATAAAGTTACTATATAAGTTATATATGTGACTGATTTACAAATATTCAGATATGTTTTTTACAAGGAGGGGACTTAAATGGCTAGAAAATGCAGCGCCATGCGTGCAGAAGAAAAATTAGGCGGATTTGCGACAGCAAAGAAGCATATCACAGTACAGTATAATGAGAGAGAACGCTCGGTGGACAACTTACTTAGTCTTATCAGACGTGATGTGATAGAAAATCACGGAATAGCTGATGAGGATATCACAGAGGTAAATGTATATATCAAACCGGAAGAAAATGCTGTATTTTATGTTATAAATAACAAGCTTCAGGGACAGATTGAATTTTAAAGGAGTTTAAAAGGGGGAAAATTAAAATGGCAATTACATTTGTTGTGGCAAATCAAAAAGGTGGTATAGGAAAAACAACAACAGCAACTACACTTGCGGGGATACTTGGAAAGAAGTACAAAACACTTCTCATTGATGCGGACCCACAGGGAAACAGCAGTGCCACATATCAGGCTAAGATAAAAGATCAGGCGACGCTATATGATGTAATGGTCGATTCCGACCGTATACCTTTGGAAGAAGCGGTACAGCATCTTGAAAATGGTGACATTGTAGCGTCAGATCCATTGCTTATAAAAGCAGAAAAACTTCTTGATGGAGATGTAGAAGGTCTTTACAGACTTAAGGATGCCATTGAAGAACTGGAAGAATATGATTACATAATAATAGACACGGCACCGGCATTGGGAGTGGTACTTTACAACAGTCTTATAGCTGCTGACAGAGTGATTATACCTATCACTGCGGATGCATATTCACTTCAGGGAATAAACCAGCTTTACAGCACGATAAAAGCCGTACAAAAAAGGCAGAATCCGTCTCTGAAAATAGAAGGTTTGCTGCTTGTGAAATATTCAGGACGCTCAAACCTTGAAAAGAATATGCTTGATGAGCTTAAAAAAACAGCAGACAGCATGGGAACAAAATTGTTTGAAACTAAAATCAGGGAATGTGTAAAAACTAAAGAAGCGCAGACGGCAAATAAACTTCTTATAGATTATGCACCAAACTGTACAACAATGCAGGATTACAATGAATTAGTTAAGGAATTGATGTAAATATGGCAGTAAATAATCAGAGATTATCCGAGAAAACAGGTATCAGGGAAAAAGTGATAGAAGAAATACAGGAACTTGCAGTTGAATATAAAATAGAAAAAGTTATTCTATTTGGTTCAAGAGCAAGAGGTGATTATCGTGAAAGAAGCGATATTGACCTTGCTGTATATGGGAAGGATTGTGCAAGATTCAGCCTTGATGTAGATGATTTGACTACAACATTATTAAAATATGATTTTGTGGACATGTATCATTCTGTGCAGCCGCCATTAAAAAAGTCAATAGAAGAAGAGGGAATCTTAATATATGAAAAAATATGAGAATTTTTGTAATGCACTTAATAATCTAAAAGAAATATATGAGTATAACGAACCATATAATAATGTTGAATTGACGGGACTTGTCGGTCTTTTTGAAGTTTGCTTTGAGCAGTCATGGAAAGCAATGAAAGAAATATTGTATGCAAATGGATTTTCAGAGGGACAAACAGGTTCGCCGAGACAGATTTTAAAAACGGCATACGAAGCAAGAATGATAAAAAATGATATAGTCTGGCTTGAAGCATTAAGAGCAAGGAACAATGTGGCACATGCGTATAATAAGGATGTGGCACTTGATATAATACAGGAAACAAAAAATAATTATTACAATTTATTTGTGGATTTAAAAGAAACATTGGAAAAAAACTGGCTTTAAAAACGAAAGGATAAATCATGTCAAAATTATATTTTACGAGACATGGACAAACTATATGGAATGTCGAGGGAAAAGTCTGTGGTGCAACAGATATAGAACTTACTGAGTTGGGACATAAACAGGCAATAGAACTTGGTGAGCGCATAAAAGCAGATAAAAATATTAAAATAGATGAGATAGTTGCGTCACCGCTTATAAGAGCAAAAAATACAGCCGAACATATTTCTGAGATAACAGGGATACCGATGCATACGGACATGCGTGTCATAGAGCAGAATTTTGGAAAGTACGAGGGCGGTGGAAGACGCAGCAAAGAATTTTCGGAAGCAAGAAACAATTTCATTTATAGCTTCGATGGTGGAGAATCAATGTTGAAAGCAGCGTCACGAGTTTATAATATATTAAATGAAATAAAGAAAGATAAAGACAAAACGTACCTTATTGTGGCACACAATGGTATAGCAAGAATTGTAAACTCATATTTCAAAGATATGGCAAATGAGGATTTCGCAGCATATGCCATAAAAAACTGCGAGTTGCTTTGTTATGAGTTTGAAAACACCAACAAGGAGGCAGATTGAACATGTATTATATAGGAAATCATTTATCAGCATCAAAAGGTTTTGCGGCAATGGGCAGGGAAGCTGTAAAATTAGGCGGCAACACGTTTGCATTTTTTACAAGAAATCCACGAGGCGGCAAAGCGAAAGCGATAGATGAAAAAGATATAGAGAAATTTCTGGCATTTGCAAAAGAGCATGAATTTGGGAAGATAGTAGCGCATGCACCATATACGATGAATCTTTGCTCCGCAAAAGAGGATATAAGAAATTTTTCAAAAGAAATGATAGCTGATGATATGAAGCGGATGGAATATATTCCGGGCAATTATTATAATTTTCATCCGGGTTCACACACAGGACAGGGAGTGGAGACAGGCATAGAATATATTGCCCAGACACTTAATGAGATAATAACACCAGAACAGTCGACGACGATACTTTTGGAAACAATGGCAGGCAAGGGCAGTGAGATAGGAAGAAACTTTGAAGAGTTAAGAACCATAATAGATAAAGTGGAACTTAATGATAAATTAGGTGTTTGTTTCGATACATGTCATGTTTGGGATGCGGGTTATGATATAGTGGAAAATCTTGATGGTGTACTTGAAGAATTTGATAAGGTAATTGGACTTGACAGATTAAAAGCAGTTCATTTTAATGACAGTATGAATGTATGCGGTTCACACAAAGACAGGCATCAAAAGATAGGACAGGGAAATATAGGTCTTGAGGCAATGAAAAGAGCAGCACTTCATCCTATATTAAAAGGCAAGCCTTTTATACTCGAAACGCCGAATGACAATGAGGGATATGCTGCAGAGATAGCAATGTTTAAAGAATGGATGTGTGACTGATGGAAAGAAATGTAGACATGACTGAAATATCCGATGGAAAAAGATACACATCAAATGACCTTGCAAAATTGGGGTGTGGTGATTGCGCAGGATGCAGTAAATGTTGTCACGGAATGGGAGAGTCAATAACACTTGACCCATATGATATATATAACCTTACTATAAATCTAAAAATGACATTTAATGAGCTCTTGGCAGAAAGTTTAGGTCTTTCTGTCAAAGATATGATAATACTTCCGCATTTAAACTTAAAAGCAGAAGGGGAGGGGTGTCTTTTTCTGGATGAGAATGGCAGATGCAGTATACATTCGTTCAGACCGGGAATATGCAGGCTGTTTCCACTTGGAAGGATATATGAAAATGAAAGTTTCAGTTATTTTTTGCAGATAAATGAGTGTGTGAAACAAAACAGGACAAAAGTGAAGATAAAAAAATGGCTTGGTATACCAAATCTGGCAGCGTATGAAAATTATATAAATACATGGCACTATTTTTTGAAAAACATGAAAGCGTTTCTTGAGGAACAGGATAATGAAGAAATGTCAAAAAAAATAAATGTATATATATTAAAGATATTTTTTGAAGAGCCATATAATAATGAAGATTTCTACACGCAATTTGAGAAACGTATGCAGAAAATGCAGCAGATTTTCTGAGCTTTCCATTGGCTTAAGACAATGGGCAGTTCACATTGCAGGTTCTGACAGATAAAAAAAGAGATAGCGCAAAATACATGCGTAGAAATGAGGACAAAAATGAGGATTCCTGATAGTTTACAAAAAGGCGGTACAATAGGTTTTGCGGCACCTTCGTTTGGCTGTAACATAGAGCCGTATAAAACAGCATTTGATAATGCAGTCAGCAAATTTGAAAAAATGGGTTACAAAATCATAAAGGGACCAAATTGTTATGAGGGAAGCGGTGTTGGAATAAGCAACACACCAAAAAAATGTGCAGATGAGATAAATTCTTTTTTGTGCGGAAAAGATAATCAGTCCGTTCAGGCATTATTTTCGTGCGGGGGCGGTGAGCTTATGTGTGAAATATTGGATTATGTGGATTTTGACAGTATAAAAAAGTCAAAACCTGTATGGTATCTCGGGTATTCAGACAATACGAATCTCACATTTTTACTACCTACAATCTGTGACATTGCAGCAATTTATTCGCCATGTGCACCTGCATATGGAATGGAGCCGTGGCACCCGGCGCTCAGAGACACATTTGCACTTCTGACAGGAGAAACTGACAAAGCACACGGATATGACAAGTGGGAAAAAGAATCACTGAAAAATGAAGAAAATCCGCTGGAACCATATAATGTTACGGAAAAGACAGAAATAAAGAAATTTGGCAGAGGAAAAGATGACAGCATAGTACGATTTGAAGGAAGAATGATAGGGGGCTGTCTGGATTGTCTTTCAAATCTTGTTGGCACAAAATTTGATAAAGTAACAGAATTTAATAAGAAATATGAGGACGATGGAATAATATGGTTCATGGAGTCATGCGATTTAAATCCTATGGCGATAAGACGTGCAATATGGCAGCTTGACCATGCGGGATGGTTTGAAAATGTAAAAGCCTTTCTTATAGGCAGACCGCTTTGCCTTGACGAAGAAATATTAGGCGTAGACAGGTATAATGCGGTATATCCTTTGCTTAAAAAGTATAATGTACCTATAATAATGGACTTGGATATAGGGCATACAGCACCGATGATGCCGGTTATATCGGGAGCAAAAGCAAATGTGAAAGTAGAGAATGGCACAATAGAGGTAGAATATATCAGGGAACTGTCAGATTAAAACGACAGTTTTTTAAATACAGCATGACAAAAACGGGTGTTGCAAAATTTGTAACACCCATAATATATGGAAAGGAAACAAAAAGATGATACAGGATATAAAGCCACATACCTTATACAATCAGTACAAACATGTAATACCTGAAAAAGATGATAGGGCGGTGGTGTTTGACGGAAGAAATGTACTTATATCGAGAACTGAAGATGATACGCTTGATACCCCCAAATGTTCCGACATAAAAGGAGAATACATATACATACTGTCGATAGATGAAACAAGATATTTTCTTTTAAAAAATGCTGTTGAGTATGAAAAAGAAGGAGAGGTGAGCAATTATATAGGAAGAAACAGCAATGGAATTGATGATTTTAAATTTGAGCCGATAAAGAATTTAAGGCAGCTTACGTCAAAAGAAGTATGTTTTGCACTCATGACAGCTTGGCATTTAAACACATGGTATAAAGACAACCGATATTGTGGCAGATGCGGAGCTAAAACGGTGCATTCACACAAAGAGAGAATGCTGCATTGTGTGAAATGCGGCAATATGATATATCCAAAGATAGCACCGGCTATAATAGCAGCTGTAACACATGATGATAAACTGCTTCTTACAAAATACGCTCCAAACAGGGAATACCGGAAATATGCACTTATAGCAGGGTTTGTTGAGATAGGTGAGACAATAGAAGAAACAGTAAAAAGGGAAATAGAAGAGGAAGTTGGACTTAAAATTAAAAATCTTACATATTATAAAAGCCAGCCGTGGGGATATGACAGTAATGTACTGATGGGATATTTTGCAGAACTCGACGGAGACGAAAGTATTACGATGGATACTGAAGAACTTTCAAAAGCACAGTGGTTCAGGCGTGGTGAACTGCCGGCACACAATGACGGAATCAGTCTCACAAGGGAGATGATAGGTGTATTTGAAGACAAAGAAAAGTATGAAAAAATTGTGAAAAATTATTAAAATCGACATTAGAATGACATAAAACAAGTATATATTACATCGTGAAAACATTGATATTACATTATACAAACATTATAAAAAAGGGAGATATTTGTTAAAAATTGAAAAAGCTTCTTGACAAAGAGTATCTTTTTTGTATAATGGTAATGTATAGCAAGTAAAATATAAGGAGGCATAACAATGATTAAAAAAGCAAAGAAGTCTGTAGCCGTTGGTTTATCAGTAGCTCTTGCAGTTACAAGTGTAAACATCCCGGTTAATTCGGCATCAGCTGCAGCGAAGAAGGCTAAGCTTAGTGCTACTAAGAAAACACTTACTGCCGGAAAGTCTACTACTTTAACTCTTAAGACAAATAAGAAAAAAGCAAAGACTATCAAAACTATTAAGGCTAAGTATGTGAAAGTCAGCACAAGCAAAAAGTCTGTAGCAACAGTCAAAAAAGTATCCAAAAAATCTAAAGTAACAGGAATTAAGGTAACTGCTAAGAAAGCAGGAAAAGCTACAATTACTGTTAAGGTTACAAAGGGTACATACAAAGGCACATATAAGTGCAAAGTTACAGTAAAGAAGAAAGCTTCTGCAACAAAGAAACCTACACAGAAGCCAACAGAAGTTCCAACAGCAACACCGGAAGTTACGGTAGAACCGACAGTAGAACCGACAACTACACCTGCAATTACAGCAGAGCCAAGTACTACACCTGCAATTACAGCAACACCAGCTACTAAGGTTACTGTAGTTAATACATCAAACATTACAAAGTCTGATGATACATTCACAGTAACATTAACATTAGATGGTACATACACAGATGAGCAGTTAAAGGGTGCTAAAGTTACTTTGACAAACTCAGCTGCAAAGGTTACTACAACAGCAACATTCAGCAAAATTGATGTTGATGGAAAAGCTGTATTTACAGTAGACGATACTAAGGTGCTTACACCTGGTGATACTACTGCAAATGGTGATTACAAAGTTTCTTCAGATTCAGAAGCATTGGTTATCAGCGGTGACGTTGTTGCTTCATATGAAGAGTCTTTAGCAGGAAACAAGATTAAAGGTTATGTATTAACTGACAAGCTTAACAATGGTACATATGATGGTTCGTTCAAAAATGCTGTTGCAGGTGCTACTGTTTCAGTAGAAGGCGGACAGTCAACAACAACAGATGCAAAAGGTTATTACGAACTTCCATCAGTAGCAGGTAGAAAAATCGTGACAATTTCTAAAGCAGGATTTGTTACTAAGTATCTTACAGGAACTAAGCGTGTATACGTTAACAAGAGCCATGTTACATCACAGAACGTTGCTTTAGAGCATTTCGATGTTAGAAAGTTAACAGTAAATGTTAAAGCAATTGACAAAGATGCAAAGACAGGTATTTCTAAGGCTCATGTTGTATTGAAAAATTCAGCTGGTGCAGTTGTTAAAGAAGGTGACGCTGATGCAAACGGTCAGATTACATTCGGTAACGACTTACATGAAAGTGCCGCAGTTGGTACAGATCTTACAGCAAACGGAACATCAGTTGCAAACTATTTGAATCAGGGAACATATACATTAGAAGTTTCAAAGAAACTTTCAAAGAGCAATGTAAGTGATGTATATGCTACATTTACAAAATCATTCAAGATTGAAAATGATTATACATATCCAATCGAAATTGAAGGTACAAAGACAGCAGCTGTTAAGTCATTCAAGGTAACACAGAACTTGAAAGAAAATGCAGAAAAAGCTTATGTTAACAGCAGTTCAAAGATTAATGTTAAGTATGCTCTTTATACATTGGTAGATGGTAATGCTGTATCAGCACCTATCATCGAGGATACTGCAGCAGTCGAGTCAGATGCAATTACTTCAGCTAAGACTCTTACATCTAATATACTTAGTGCTTTGATTACATCAGCATCAACTAAAGATACAGTTCTTGCAGCAGCTTCAAACAAAGCATTAACATTACCAACAGGCGATTACTACTTATTACTTACTCCAGAACTTGCTTCAGGAGCAACAGGTTATACATTTGCATACAATGCAGTTAAAGTTAGTGTAACAGCTGGTGGAGATGTAACAGCAACAGCAGACCTTACAGAAGGTAATGTTCGTACAATCAATACACAGGTTACTTTACCAAATAAGGTAGCAGGTGATGATGTACAGACAGATACAAACGGATTATTCACTGTAAAATGGGATGCTACAACTAAGAAATTTGTATTAGCAGATGAAGCAGCTCCATTTAATAAGGAACAGGTTAAGGCCTCATACGCAATCAGCCAGGTTGTAGCAGGAACAGATGACAAAGTTGCAATTAAGATTCCTGAAAATGGTAACTTTACAACTCCTGAGTATAAGAAGGGTGCAGACGGAGCATATGCTTCATCAGTTAAGTATGTAAACTTCTTAGGAACAGGTAAATATATTATTGAATCTACAGGTGATTATACAACATCTGTTGCTAAACAGACAGAGCAGATTAAAAACGATAAGGGTAGCGTTAACTTCAAAGTTGCAGGTGCAGCTAATGTAGTAAAAGTTACTGTAAAAGCTGTAGCTGGTTCTGATGTTATCGGAAAGAATACATTTGGTAAATTAACAAAATTAGTAGCTTACGATTCGACAGGAAAAGCTGTTGCAACAAAAGACTACACAGCAACAACAGCCGCAGATAAGCAGGTTACAGGTCAGGATCTTTTAGCATCAGGAAGTGCTATTACAGGAAGTGCTATCGCTGTAAATGATTATGCTGAGTACAATACTCAGACAGGTAATTACACAATGAACTTACCAGAAGGCAAGTATACATTCGGTGTTACATTAGCAGGATACAAAGAAGTTGTATCAGATGCAGTAGATGTAAATGCTATCGAAAAAGTTGGCATTACAATCAGCAAGAAGTTAGAGAAAGCAACAGCAGATGCTACTACTATTAATGGTGAAGTTAAAGTATTAAACGAGAACAAGATTGGTTACATGAACTTGACAAAAACAAGTCTTACAAATGGTACAGTTGTTCTCTTAAACTCAGACAAGAAGATTGCAGCAATTGACACTCTTAAATGGGATGGTTCAAAGAATGTTTATACATATTCATTCTACAATGGTGAAACTGATGGACAGGGAAAGAATGTAATCAATCCTGGTACATATACTATGGTTGTAAGAACTTCTGAGACTGAAACATATGCTACAACAGTAACAGTTGTAGACGGAGAGAAGAAAGCTGCTAATGTTGACTTAGTAAAAGGTGCTTATGGTCAGATTAAGGCATTCGCACTTGATAACAACAACGCAGTATTAACAGATTGGAATGCAGTTGCAGTAGCTTATGATGAGTACTTCGTAGACCCAGCAATCGCTGGAAACTACGCAGATGGAAAGATTAGTGCTAAGGCATCAGCTTACCCATCAGCAACACAGGGAACTATTTCAACAATTACTGAGAATACAGCAAGATTTGGTGCTTACTTAACATCATCTACATGGTCAAATGGTTCATACTCATATGCTGAGTCAAACAATGGTGTTACACAGAAAGGTTATTATGTATTTGATAAGCTTCCAGCAGGTACATATACAGTTAAGCTTGGTGTAAATGTTTATAATCCAACAGTTATGACTGACAATTTATATCAGTGGAAAGCTGAGACTGTAACACTTAAAGATTCAGGTGATGTAGTTAAGGCTGAGTACACATATGATAAGATTGGTGAAAAGGTTAACACAATTTCTGTTCCTTTAACAATCAATCTTAAAGGAACTTCAGTTCCAACTCCATCTTTAACAAATCCACTTGTAGTAGTTATTGCTCCTACAAAGGGTGCAGGTACTGAGACAATCACTAAGATTGTTACAGATCCTAAAGAATTAAAAGAAATCCCAGTTGCAGGTAAGACAAATTATGATGTAACAGTATTTACATATGATGGATATCAGTTAGCTAGCAATTCAATCAATGTTGAGCGTTCAGCAGCTACAGTAGAAGTTGCATTGAATGCATCTGACATGGACTAATATTGCAAAGCAAGATTGGTGAAATCGCCTAATTTATTAGGTAAAAGATATATAAAGGGGGGACTACATAAGTGGTTCCCCTTTTTTGTATATATAAAATATTTCAAGAACAATTGAAATGTTAGATGTCTCCCAAAAATATAAAATAAAAAGATTCAATTTAGGATAAATTTCTGATTGAATCTTTTTTATTTTATAATATATAAGAATTATTACTTAAAAAAATCAAATAAACAAATTATAACTGTATATAATTACAAAAAAATGGTGTTTTATGTAGTGATTTTTGTGATAAAATGCAAGTAAGAGGGTGGTTAAAACTAATTAAAAATATTTAATAGGAGGCAGAAGGCATGAGAAAAAGAAAGCATATTGCAAAGGTATTGGCATTTGTTTTAGCAGCAGGAATGATTACAACACCAATCAATAGTATTGGAAATGTTGCTGTTGCTTCAGCAGATGAGTCATCAGAAACAGCTAAAAGAGATATGGATAAGTTTACAGCATCACTTACGTATGGGGCAGATGGTGATTGGAATAGTTATCCAATAGAAATAGCAAAAGATGGAGAATATACATTTACACATACAGTTACTAAAGATAATGACAAGATATTACAGTTATCAGTAGGCACAGATCTTACAGCAGAAAGTTTGAGTGATAATTTTAAATTTGATGTAGAATCGGTAACATTAAATGATACAACATACAAGGTTGATACATCAGCAACATGGAATTTGAGCGATAAAGGTGTATACGAATATACTATAATAAATGGTTGGGGAAATCTTAATAGTACAAGAGACGAAGAAAATAACCAAATAACTTCTGTAAAAACTGGAGATAAGATAACAGTTATGATTAATATAACTGGAATGAATAATAATTTAGAAGAGCCGGAGGCAACAAAAAAACCATCAGAGGATAACGATAAAGCAGGTATGGATAAGTTTACAGCATCACTTACATATGGAGCGGATGGTGACTGGAATAGTTATCCAACAGAAATTACAAAAGATGGAGAGTATACATTTACACATACAGTTATTAAAGATAATGACAAGATATTACAGTTATCAGTAGGTACAGATCTTACAGCAGAAAGTTTGAATGATAATTTTAAATTTGATGTAGAATCGGTAACATTAAATGATACAACATACAAGGTTGATACATCAGCAACATGGAATTTGAGCGACAAAGGTGTATACGAATATACTATAATAAATGGTTGGGGAAATCTTAATAGTACACGAGATGAAGAAAATAACCAAATAACTTATGTAAAAACTGGAGATAAGATAACAGTTAAGATTAAGATAACTGGAACGAACAATAAATCAGAAGAATCAGAAGCAACAGAAGAGCCGGAAACAACAGAAGAGCCGGGAGCGACAGAAGAGCCGGAAACAACAGAAGAGACGGAAACAACAAAAGAACCGGGAGCGACAGAAGAGCCGGGAGCGACAGAAGAGCCGGAAACAACAGAAGAGCCGGAAACAACAAAAGAACCGGGAGTGACAGAAGAGCCGGGAGCAACAGAAGAGCCGGAGGTAACAAAAGAACCATCAGAAGATAGTGGAAATATGGATAAATTCACTGTGAAGTTTTCATATGGAGCAGCGGATACAGAAGAAAGCTCGGATTGGAATTGGATGGAGCAGCCTGTAGAAATTACAAAAGACGGAGAGTATACATTTACATATACTACAACTAAAGATAATGATAAAGTACTGCAATTGGCATTTGCTACAAATCTTTATAAGGGAATTATGAATGACAATTTTAGTATTACAGCAGAGTCAGTAGTTGTTAATGACACAGTATATAAGGTTGATGCAACAAAAGCGGCATGGGACAATTCAGGAAAGGACGAAAATCCATATACATATACGCTTATAAATGGTTGGGGAGGTCTTGACAGTGTTGGTTTATCGAAAATTAAAGCTGGCGATAAGATAACAGTTAAGATTAAGGTAACCGGTACAAATAATAATTCAGAGGCACCAGAGGAAACAAAGGAGCCAGAAGAAACAAAAGAACCAACAGAAGATATAGACAAAGGAAATATGGATAAGTTTACAATTAAACTTACATATGGAGCAAGTAGTGACTGGGCAAGCTATTCATTGGATATAACAGAAGATGGAGAATATACGTTGTCGCATACTGCAACTTGTGATGTTGATTTTATAAATTCATTAACATTAAATACAAACTTATATGGTGGAAGCTTAAATTCTTATTTTAAAATAACACCAGAGTCAGTAACTATAAATGATACGGAGTATATGATTAACTCTGAAGTAGCAGTATGGAATAATTCTGGAGATGCAGTGGTAAATCCATATACATATACGCTTATAAACAGTTGGGGAAATTTAAATAGCGTTAATTTACCTAAAATAAAAAAAGGAGATAATTTAACAGTTAAATTTAGGGTTAAAGGTACAAATTCATATAAGTCATTTGTAAACATACCAACAGTTATAGCTACTATTAAACCAAGTTCAAGTCCAACAGTGGCACCAACAACAGAGCCAACAGTGGCACCGACAACAGAACCAACAGCAGCACCAACTGAAGAGCCGACAGTAGCGCCAACAACAGAGCCAACAGTAGTACCAACAACAGAGCCAACAGTAGTACCAACTCAGAAACCAACGGTAGCACCGACAAAGAAACCAACGGTAGCACCGACAAAGAAACCTAGTCTGAAAAATACAACAATTACTGTTAAGAATGGAAAGAAGAAGGTTTCATCAGTAACAGTTAAGGTTGGTAAGTCAGCTAAGATTTCAGTATCAACAAATTCAAATGCAAAACTTTCGATTAGTGGAATTTCAAAGAAAGAATTAAAGGTTGCAAAAATTGTATTAAAAGATAATAAAATAATAGTTAAGGGTCTTAAAAAAGGAAAAGTGAAGTTTAAACTCGTAAGTAAAAAGACTTCAACTTATAAGAAAGCTTCTAAAACAATTACTGTAAATATAAAATAGTGATTTAAATAAGATTTAAATTCAATTAGATGTAACTTGTACATAGTCAGCATACTTTATTATTGAAGAGTATGCTGACTGTTTTTTGTTATATAATTGAAATAAGGCTATAGCTTCTGTATAATATAATGTATAAAAAGCGTTTTAAAAGTTAAATGTAATAAGAAAAATTGAAAATGAGTTGAAGGGGGCAGATTATTAGAGAATAAGATATGTGTTATGATGTTGATTTCTACAGGCAGTATGGAAGTGAGGTGGCTATAAATGGGTATATATTTTAATCCAAGTAATGCAAGTTTTAAGAAAGACAGAAATTATAAGATTTATGTAGACAAAACAGAGTTATTAGCTTATTTAAATGAAATAATTGATACACCGAAAAATTGTCTGGCGGTAAGTCATGCGAGACGTTTTGGCAAATCACATGCCGCCGGTATGATTGATGCATACTATAGCCTCGGATGTGATTCGGGAGAACTTTTTGACGATACAAAGATAGCCGGAGATGCAGACTACAGGAAATATATGAATAAATATAATGTTATTCATTTGGATATAGCGTCGTTTTGGGATTACTATAAGGAAAATATTGTTGAGAAAATTATCGAGTATATAAATAAAGATTTTCAAAATGTATTTGGGAATGAATTGAATTATGAAAATGGATTTAGCTATAATTTAATGCTTATATGCCAAAAGACAGATACACCTTTCGTAATAATTATTGATGAGTGGGATTGTGTTATCAGAAACAGCGATGATAAAGAGCTTGTACACAAGTATTTGCAGTTTCTTCATTCATTATTCAAATCAGAGGAGTCAAAATCATTTTTGGCATTGGCATATATCACTGGAATTCTGCCGATTAAGAAGATTAGGGATGAATCGGCATTGAACAATTTTAGTGAATATACAATGCTGGATTCTTATCCGATTACGCAGTATTACGGTTTTACTGAAGATGAAGTTAAAGTGTTATGCGAAAGATTTGATATGGATTTTGAAACGATAAGAGCATGGTATAACGGCTATCTGATTGATGGAATCCATATGTATAATCCGAATTCTGTGTCTATGGCATTAAATAGGCATAAATTTGATTCATACTGGAGAAATACATCATCGTTTGAATCAATAAATACATTTATAACGCTTAATTATGAAGGTCTGAAAGATGATATTATGAGTATGCTGTCAGGTAAAAAAGTGAGGGTAAATCCGAATACATTCAGGAATGATTTATCAATCATAACATCAAAGGATGATGCATTGACGGCACTTATACATTTGGGGTATCTGGGGTATGATGCAGACAGAAAGAGTGCATATGTGCCAAACTACGAAGTTGCAACAGCATTTGAACTAGCATTACAGACAGGTGAGTGGAAAGATATAGCGAAAGCAATATCAACTTGTGATGATCTGTTATTTGAAACAATAGATGGGAATGCAGAAAGAGTTGCAGAACTGATAGAACTCGCCCATGACACATATACATCTGTCCTTAAGTATAATGATGAAAATTCTCTGAGCTGTGTTCTCACTATGGCATATTTTACGGCACACGGTTATTATAATATAATTCGTGAGATGCCGGCAGGAAAAGGATTTGCCGACTTTGTATTTATTCCGAGGGCAAATGCCGGGTTCAGACCTGCAATGGTAGTAGAATTAAAATACAATAAATCGGCAGATACGACTATTAAGCAGATAAAAGAAAAAAGGTATCACGGAGCACTGTCAGGGTATAGTGACAAGATACTTTTAGTAGGAATTAGTTATGATGCAGATGGAAAGGATAAAAAACATCATACATGCGTTATAGAAGAAGTGATGATATAAATGGAAAAATATTTCCAAATTTGGTGTTGACAAATAGATATTACTTAGAGTAAAATATAACACATGAGGGGGGGAATTTTTTAAAAAGCAAAGTCTCCCTTTTTTGGATATTAAAGATATGTCTCCAAAATATACATAACATATCAAAAATCGAAAGGAACCGATTTGGGATTTTTCCGAAATTCGGTTCTTCTTTCGTGTATTGGATCTTTTTTGGTATCAATCTTCATGTCAAAGCAGCCATAGAATATCATGATTTTTTCGTGTATCTTAAATAATTCAAAAATACAGTTGATAAAAAATTTAATAGATGTTATTATATATAAAATCGTGTACGCACACGAAATGCTGTTCAAAAAGAGGTGATATTTATTTCATGTACTATTAAAGAACTTGCAAAAGCATGTGGTGTTTCGGAGGGGACAGTTGACAGAGCTGTTAATAACAGGAGTGGTATAAAGGAAAGTACTAAAAAGCGTATTCTTGAAATGGCAGAACAGATGGATTACAGACCGAATCATCTGGCAAAAAGCCTTGCAACGGGAATTACCAAAACGCTTGGAATAGTGTCAGTAGATTTAAGTAATAACTTTTTTGCACTTCTTGTAGAGAGTATTGAGCAGACAGCGAGAGAACATGGATATTTTGTGAATCTTGCTTTATCTCATAATGACCCGGAAAAAGAGATGGAAGCCATAAGGTATATGGCAGAGCGCAGAGTTGATGGGATTATTTTGTTTCCGTTGGGAAAAGGAGCGCAGTTCAGTTCTTTTTTAAAGAAACTAAATATCCCGATAGTTACTATCTACAACAGAATTGAGTGTGATTTTGTGCATGTGGATGTTGACTGCCGTCTGATTATGAGAAATGTTGTTTCTTATCTTGCTGGAAAAGGTTACAATGAAATGATATATATTGACCCTCATTTTCAGAATATGAAATCGAGGGGAATCAATGTCTTTTCTATAGAACAGCGCCGTATAGGTTATCTTGAGGGAATAGACCATGAAAAGCTTGGAGAGAGTAATATTCTTGAAGATATGGACGAGAAGCAGCTTGTAGATATAGCTAAAAGAAAAGACGGCAAGAGAAAAGTTTTTATATGCAGAAACGATACCCCGGCAGTAAGGCTTATGACAATATTTAGAAAAAATAATATTAAAGTTCCGGAGGATGTAGGTATTATAGGTTTTGATAATATTGCCATACTTGATAATATGTCACCGAGGCTTACATCGGTTGACTGTAATATAAAAACGACCGGGCGTAAAGCTACGACGAATCTTATAAGAATGATAAACGGTGAAAAAGATATAAAAGACTGCGTTGTTGATTATAATATTGTTGAGGGCGAGACACTTTAAAATTAAAGAGGATAGGTAAAGATTTACCTACCCTCTTAAAACGAGATAAAATCGTGTACGCACACGACGAGACTTTCAGAAAAAATAAAACTAAAAAGAAAGGTAAGAACAGAAATGGATGCGATAAAATTTGGTTTTAAATATTGGAAAAAGTATATTGTGGCGGCGGTTATTTTACAGATAGTAAGTTTTCTGGCAATTATTGCTGACCTGCTTATTCCGTTTGTATCGGAACTTTTTGTTGATTTTGTAATTATGGATAATGACAGTGAGGCGAGCGGTGTTTTTGCATTTCTGATAGATGGTGATTATGGTAAGAGACACAGTTTTGAATTGTTTTTCAACATTGCGTTTGTCTTTTTGGCATTGCTTGTTTTTCGTCTTATATTCATATATATAAAAAATACCATGCTTGAAAAATATGCATTGAAATTTGAGACTGATTTAAGAGTTGTAACTTTTAACAAACTTATGCAGTTAGACAGCCAGACGGTGTCAGAATATAACACAGGAGAACTTCTTACAACACTTCATACTGATACCATAATGATGAAAGATTTGTTTGGAAGAATAATACCGGGAATGTTTGACAGTATGTTTGTATTAGGGGCGTGTACCATGCTTCTTACATCAATAAATGTAACACTTCTGATAATTCCTGTACTTCTTGCACCTTTTTTTGTAGTTGCTCTTTTGAAGTTCAGAAAGAAAGCGCAGAAGAATTACAGGGATATAAGAAGCAGCAATAGTAATATGAATCTTACGGTTCAGGAAAATATTGAAGCTGTCAGACTTGTAAGGTCGTTTACAAATGAGGGGCGTGAAAAGGAAAAGTTTGATAAATCAAATATGAATATGAAAAATTCATATATAAATCAGGTTAAACTTTCAGCGGGTTTTGAAGTTATATTCAGTTCGATAAAGCAGGCTGCCTATATAGGCACTATAGCTTTATGTGCCATTCTTGTTATAAAAGGTCAGATGCTGGTTGGATTTCTGGTAGCGGCATCCGGTTATGTTATGAAGATTATGGATCATGTGTCACAGATAAACAATATGCTTTTCCAGATGCAGCAGCAGATTGTTGCGGGGGACAAGATAAGAAGTTTTATGGCATGTGAAACAAAAATAAAGGATGGCACATATTCTGCGAAAAATATTGATAAGCCGGATATAGAATTTAAAAATGTAACTTTAGAACTTGGCGGTAAAAAAGTTCTTGATGATGTAACGCTGTCTGTGCCGTATGGAAAGAAGGTTGGTGTTGTCGGAGCAACAGGAAGCGGAAAGAGCATTTTTCTTAAATCGATGGTAAGGATAAATGATGTGAGTTCGGGACAGATAACGATGGATGGAAAAAATATAAAAGAGTACAAAACTGATGAACTAAGAGAAAAATTTTCTTATGTTTTTCAGGATGCATTTTTATTTTCAAATACAATAGACAGCAATATTGCATTTTCAAATCCCGATGTTGATGAAAAGACGGTTAGGGAATGTGCTAAGAGGGCAATGGCAGGCGATTTTATAAATGAACTTTCAGACGGCTATCAAACCATAGTGGGTGAAAAGGGATTTGGACTTTCAGGAGGTCAAAAGCAGAGAGTATCTATCGCAAGAGCAATATTAAAGGATGCACCGGTATTTGTATTTGATGACTCAACAAGTGCACTGGATGCGGAAACAGAAAAGAAACTTCTTGAAAATCTGAGAAAATATTATAAGGAAAAAACTATTTTTATTGCTGCACACAAAATGTCATCTGTTATTGATTGTGACGAGATAATTTATTTAAGTAAAGGAAAGATTGTTGAGAGAGGGACATTTGATGATCTTATGAAACTTGACGGACATTTTGCAGATGTGTATAAGACACAGATGGCAAAGCAGACTGTAGCTTAAAAAATAAACAGAAATGAGGATTGTTATGGCTAAAAGGAATACATATTTTGAGGATGAAGTTGTTCATAAAAAGATTGATATAAAACAATTTGGACGTATTTTAAAATACATTATGCCGTATAAACATATATTTATAATAGTAAGTGTACTTATGCTTGTATCAGCTTGTACGGCTTTATTACCGCCAATGCTTTTGAGATATATAATAAATGATGTGGTTATCGGGAAAGATATGGCAAAGCTTTTTTATGTTGTGTGTGGTCTTATTTTTCTTGCGGCAACTGATATTGGGCTTACTTATGCACAGCAGAGAATGATGGGACAGATGGGACACAGCGTAATTGCTGACATGAGAAGAGATATTTTCTATAAACTGCAGGAACTTCCGTTTGAATATTTTGACAACAGACCTGACGGTAAAATAGTTGTGCGTGTGACAGATTATATAAATGATCTCGCTAACTTTTTTACAAATTATGTTGTAATGTTTTTAGTTTACCTTGTAAAAATAGTTATAGTTACGATATTTATGCTTTCACTCAGTCCTGAGCTTACATTGATTGTAGCGTGTACCACAATTCCGATGATGACGTTGGTTTTGCTGCTGAGATATAAAATAAGAAGGAGATTTGCATGGCACAGAGCAAAACTTTCAAATCGTTCTGCATTTCTTATTGAAACCATAATGGGAGAAAAAATTGTAAAGAACTATAACAGGGTAAAGAAAAATAAAGAGATATATGAAGATTTACATAACCAGAGTGTTAATGTATGGTGGGGAATTGTTAAATTAAATAATTTAAATACGCCGATTGTTGAGATATTTTGGAATATTGGTACACTTTGTCTTTACGGAGTGGCACTTTACCTTATATTAAATGGAAGCAGTCACGTTGATGCGGGAACAGTAGTCGCATTCATAAGTTATATGGGACTTTTTAGCGGACCACTGACCCAGATAGCTATAATAATACAGCAATTGGCACAGGTAAGTTCAAATCTTGAGCAGGTATTTGACACAATAGACTACGAAGTAGACATAAAAGATGAAGAAGGGGATGTTTCTCTGAAAAATGTAAGGGGGCAGGTAGATTTTGACAATGTTACATTTTCATATGAGGATGATATAAATATTCTTGAAAATGTTAATCTTCATGTAAAACCGGGAGAGACAATTGCACTTGTAGGACCTACAGGGGCAGGAAAAACAACAATCATAAATCTGATTACGAGATTTTATGATGTGACAGGTGGTTCGGTTAAAATAGACGGAAATGATGTGAGAAAGGTAACACTGGAGTCGCTTAGAGAAGAAGTAGGAGTTTTGATGCAGGACCCGTTTATATTTAAGGGAAGTGTTATGGAAAACATAAGATATGGAAGGCTTGATGCAACAGACGGGGAATGCATAAATGCGGCAAAATATATTTATGCCGATGAATTTATAGAAAGACTTCCTAATGGATATGACGAGGAACTGGAAGAAAGAGGCGAAGGGCTTTCAGCAGGTGAAAAACAGCTTATCAGTTTTGCCAGAATAATTCTTAAAAATCCGTCAGTCATAATACTTGATGAGGCAACAAGTTCGATAGACACGGAAACAGAGAATATGATACAGAAAGCACTTGACGTAATATTATCGGAAAAAACTGCATTTATCGTCGCACACAGACTGTCAACAATAAGGAATGCAGATAGAATTCTTTACATAGCAGACAAAGGAATTGCGGAAGAAGGAAACCATGAGGAACTGATGGAAAAGAAGGGGCTTTACTACCGCTTAAATGTGCGCTGATAGAATTACAATTGAAATAAATTTAACTATGTGTTATATTAAACTCTGTTTGAAAATATTTTTAAAGAGGGTGCGAACACATGGGTTCTTTTGGTTTTAAGAGAAGACACGGTCTTAGTTTTTATGGAATGGGACATGCTTCAAATACGGAAAATAAAAGCAGAGGTGGATTTTTTGACTTTTTAGTTTTGCATAAGAGTGAAATTCTTATGTTTCTGCCATTTTTTGTGATGGATTTAAGTCTTAGGATTATGGGACATAAAATAGAGTTTTACCCGGCATATTATCTTCAGCCGAATTTGTTTACTATAATATGGGTGGGACTTTTTATTGCGGTTACAAAATATCTAAAAGGTATTTTTGGAAAAATTTTTTACTGGCTTATATTTATCATAAGTTTTATTATGTTTTTGACAAACGCGATATATTATCCGCTTACTTCGTTTTATTTTAATTTTTCACTTTTGGAACTTGCAAGTGAGGGAAGTTCTTATATCGGTGATACGATAAAGCATACACCGGTGTATGTATATATAATCGCACTGATTGTTGTTGTACTTGCGGTTGCTGCCACGATAAATATGAAAAAGAGTGAGAAGTTTCAGGGCAGAAAGCTTTTAATTTCGTTTATAGTATTCATCTGTCTGCATCTGCTTATTCCTGTTACTATGGGAAGCGGCAACAAAAATCTCAGGTGGAACAGCTTTAAGAAAGCGAGAAATGTATACAATGAGTTCAGTGATTCAAATAAGAGTATGAAAGTTTCAGGTCTTTATGAATATACTGTAAGAAATTTTTACATTACATTTCTAAAACCTAAGGAAAAGATAAGTGACAGTGACAAAAAGTTTTTGAAAAACATATATGAAGCGAAGGATGATAAAAAGCCGAATGATTATACAGGTTTGTTTAAAGGTAAGAATGTAATATTTCTACAGCTTGAGGGTATGGATGAGTGGCTTCTTACAAAGAAGAATACGCCAAATTTATATAAGCTTAAAAATGAGTCTGTTGATTTTACAAATCATTTTTCGATATATACGGGAGGCGGTTCAACCTTTAACTCTGAGTTTGCTGTAAATACAGGTTTTACAACTCCTATATCGTATAATGAAAATGTGTATACATTTAATAAAAATACATTTAATAATACGATGGCAAAGCTGTTTAAAAATCAGGGATATGCTGTGAATGCGTTCCATATGAACAGCAGTGAGTTTTATTCGAGAGGAATAAATTATAGAAGCTGGGGTTACGACAATTATTATGGTCTTAAAGATATACTTGACAGCAAAGATAAAGAAGATTTGAGTTATGAGCTTGACAGAAAGCTTATTGAGAATAAAACTTTCTATAACAAGATGTTTAAGCAAAATGATAAGTTTGTGGATTACATTATCTCATATACACCGCATACGCCATTCACAACCGAAAAAGAGGTTGGAAAGCTTGTTGCAGAGATGAAATATGGAAAAGGGAAAGTTCCAAAGCTTTCGGAGGAACAGGTTGCTGACCTCATGGTAGGAGAAACCGATTATATGGTTGGTCTGCTGATTCAGGCATTAAAGGATAATAATCTTTATGACAATACTGTTATAGTGGCATATGCAGACCACTATCTTTATACAATAAACGACAAGTCGGTTCTTGATAAGTACAAGGAGACAGACAACAATCTTATAAACCGTACACCGTTTTTTATATGGAGCAGTGATGTAAAATCTCAGAAGATTGATAAGGCAAATATGCAGATGAATATTCTGCCGACGGTGTTAAATCTTTTTGGAATTGATTACAACAGTAATTATTATATAGGAAAGGATATTCTTTCTGATGATTACGAACCGCTGGCATTTTTCTCGGATTCAAGCTGGTATGACGGAAGTGCATATGTATCTGACGCAAAGGTGACAAACGGTGCGAAGATATCTGAGGATGAAGTAGAAAAGAAAAGTAAAACAGTTGAAGAACTTATAAAGAAAAATGACCTTACATTAAAGTATGACTTTTTGAAAGATTATAAATAGAGAGACAGCGGTACAGTAACAGCAGGGAGTGGAGAAAAGAAAATAATGAATATTATAAGCAACATAGCGCATTTTTTAGGGAATATTTATACACCGAGCCTGTTTTTATTTACAGCAATAGGTATGTTTATGAAGATACTGAGTATACATGATGTTCCGTATATGATAATCGGGCTTTTTTGTACAAGAAAGTTTAAGCCGGCAAAGCACAATCACAAATATGCGGTGCTTATTCCGGCAAGAAACGAAGAACCGGTTATAGGAAATCTTATTAACAGCATAAAGAAACAGGATTATCCACAGGAGCTTATAACAATTTTCGTTGTTGCGGATAACTGTACTGACAATACGGCAAAGATTTCAAGGAAACTTGGAGCAATCTGTTATGAACACAATAATCCTGATGAGAGAACAAAAGGTTTCGGTCTTAAATACCTTTTTGAGCAGATTGAAAAAGATTATGGAATACAATCTTTTGAGGGATATTTTATTTTTGATTCGGACAATCTTTTAAAGAAAGACTATATTTCAAGAATGAATGACTCTTTCGATGCAGGTGAGAAGATAATCACATCGTACAGAAGTACAAAGAATCTGACGGAGGGATGGATTGCTTCGCTTTATGCGATTCATTGGCTGCGCTCAATAAGACAGCGTCACAGAACAAGATCATTTCTGCATCTTGCGACGAATATTCAGGGAACGGGATTTCTGTTTGCAAATGAGATAGTAAAAGATGGATGGAAGTATACATCTCTTACTGAGGACAGGTCACTTACCGCTGACTGCGTGGTAAACGGATATGAGATTTCATACAACAATGATGCGATTTTTTATGATGAGCAGCCGACAAGTTTAAGAGTTGCATTGCGCCAGCGTTTAAGATGGGCAAAAGGACATCTTCAGGCTTTCGGCGAGAGCGGATGGGGACTTTTCAAAAATATATTTATAGACAAAAACACTAAATGGGAAAAAGACGATACATGGTACAGATTTTTATGGCGTACTATAAGACACAGATTTATGTCGTTTGATACATTTGCCCAGCTTTTGCCAAAACAGATAGTTACGGCATTTAAGTGGATAGTCTGGAATTTGTTTTTGTTCCCGTTTACGATATACAATGCAGGCGGACAGATGTATATATTTAGAAATGGAACATGGCTTTCAAAACTTGTAAGACATTTTACGGGAAATGTTGTTGTGAATCTTGAACCGGGCTGGAAGTCATATGCTATATGTGTCCTGCTTGTAATCTGGATAAGATTTTTCTATAGAATTGGAATGTATCTTGCCAGCATATGGATGGCAATTTATATATTTATAATAGAAAGAAAACGTATACAAAAAGTAAGTTTTGGCAAAAAAGTTTTGTATTGTCTTACATGGCCGCTATACGACGTAATAGAACGCTATGTAAAATACATAGCGCTCTTTAAGAAAGTAGAGTGGAAACCTATTCCACATGAGAGTAAAATCACGATAGATGATATCGGACAGTAATTTTAAATTGTTCCGGTAACAGTGAGTGTTGTTATTCCAGGAGTAACACTCCATGCACCTGTTGCAGGGTCCTGAGTATATGAGGCAGCTGGGACTGTTATCTTACCGGTAACAGTTTCAAAGCTGCCTGTTGTAGTATCATAGGTGTAATTGCCTGTTTCTGTCCAAGGAGCAGAGTTGTAAGTTACACTTATATTTGTCAATGCAGGAGTGAATACATCGGATATGCTCAGTGAATCTTCGGCAGTGGCAGCAGTATTACCAAAGTTCTGGATAATAAACGTGTAAGTTATCTGTCCGTTTTCGGTAATAGTTGTCGGAGAAAGAGTTTTGTTGATGCTGAGTGAAGCCGCATCATCGGTTGTTATTGTCTCAGCGGCAGTTATTGGACCGGTGATGGCATTGCCTGTAACAGTTGCCGTGTTTGTGACAGTTGAACCGGTTGTAAGAGGAGCAGATTCGTTGATTTTTGCCTGATATACAAGTACGGTGTTTCCGTTTGCAGGTATTGAGATGTCAGTAAAAGTGAGCTCAGGTAAAACTGTTGCGGCAGGTGCAGCCTGAAGTACACCATTTGTATAATATTTAACTGAACCTTCGACATAATCAAGGGGAATGAGTGTAAGAGTGTTGAACGTGTAAGCACCAAGATTATCTGTTATTGTAAGACCTGAGACAGGGGTATTACTTGAATTTAACAGGCTTATAACATAAGTTATGGTGCTGTCAGAGTTGTAAGTTGGTATTACAGCTTTTTTTGTTGCAGTCACAGCCTCGATTATTTCGCCTGTAGTGATGTTGGAAACGGTTGACTTTCCGTTGTGGGAAAGTGTTGCCTGGTTAAAAAAGAGTGCTATATATTTTTCCTCCTGTAAGATATAGCAAGAGTTTCAAACCCTAAGATATAAATTATTAAACTGATAAATTTATATTCTTTGGGATTTTTTCTCTTTAATATGAATATATGCATATAATAATGGCAGGTTACTGCGATGTTTATAAGCTATTGTCAAAATTGAAGATGTAAATAGTATCATTTAATAAAAAAAGTTTATAAAAAACAAAATTAGTATAGTTTTATCTAAAGAAAAGTGGTAATATATGTTTATTAAATTATGGGAGTTGGTAAATATGTATGACAGGCTGACTAGGAAAGATGTCGAAAAAATGCAGAAGGAGGTCGATGAGAGAAAGCTTGTTGTAAGAAAACAGGCTTTGGAAGATGTAAAAGAGGCGAGGGCACAAGGAGATTTAAGCGAAAACTTTGAGTACAAGGCGGCAAAACAATTTAAAAACAGAAATGAGAGTCGTATAAGATATCTTGAAAAAATGATAAAAACAGCGACGATAATAGAAGATGATTCTGATGAGTCACAGATTGGGTTGAATGATTCGGTAACTATCTATATCGAAGAGGATGACATGGAAGAATGCTTCAAAATAGTCACGACTATAAGGTCTGACGCAATAAACAATATGGTAAGTATTGAGTCTCCTATAGGTGAGGCACTGCTTAAACATAAAGTAGGTGACAGAGTTTATATTAAGATTAACGATAGTGACGGATATTATGCTGTGATAAGAAAGATAGAGAAAAGTGATGACGAATCAGAAAAAATAAGCAGCTATTAAGTTTCTGGTCGAAAGAGTGTATAAACAGTATAACACTGTTGGATATTACATACGAAATTGATTTTTAGTGGGTAAAATGAAAGTGAGGTACATCAATGAAATTTAAAACCAGAAGTGTGAGAACATATCTTGTAATTCCGGTACTTATACTTGGAATTTTTAGTGTTATTGCACTTGTAATGTCAGGATTGTCATTAAGAAATGTGAATGGAATAAGCAAAAATATTGCACAGAAGCAGGTAAGAAATATAATATGTATGGATGAGATAGATAAAAATGTAATAGTGATGCAAAAAGATGTTATGTCATATTGCCAGAAGTCACAGGACAGTGAGAGACAGTCTATACTAAAAGAAATAAAAGAGATTAAGAGCAATAATGCATCATATTTTAAAGAATTAAAAACTACGCTTCAGACTGATAAATTAAAAAAGCAGCTTGAGACACTTACAAGTGACTATAGTGAGTATGAGAAGAAGCTTGATGAAATTATGGAAATGGCAGCTACAGACTCTATAGGTGCACTTGAAGAAACAAATACCAATCTCAGCAAGTATGCTGATAAAGTGGCAGATTATGCAGACAGTATAATTATAGATAATGATAAGGTTACAAATTTACAGGTTAAGGAGCTTTCAAATAAGAGCTCACAGGCAAATACAGCAGCTAATGTCGTGCTTGTTATAGTTGCAATACTTGTGATTTTAGTTATCTTATGTATAGAATTTGTAGTCATAAAGCCTCTTAAAAAGATTGACGGAGAGCTTGATGTTATTATAGATGAGATAAATAATGACAAAGGGGACCTTTCAAAGAGAATAAGTCTCAACAGAAAAGATGAAATTGGAATGGTTTCAGCCAATATCAATGTATTTATAGAAAAACTTCAGTCAATTATGGCAAAGATTACATCAAATTCAAAACAGCTTGATGAGACAGTCGGAAATGTTGTCGGAAAGGTTTCTACTGCAAATTCAAGTGCGTGTGATATTTCAGCAGTTATGGAAGAGTTGTCTGCTACTATGGAGGAAGTTGCCGCAACAGTTAAGAACATTGATGAAAGTACAGGTGTGGCAAACGGAAAAGTAGACAGAATGGCTGAAGAGACAAATAATGTTCTTGAGTATTCAAATGAGATGAACGAGAGAGCAACAAAACTTCAGGAAACTGCAAAAACAAACAAAGATGAAACTACACAGATGGTTGGCACGATTATAGCAGAACTTAAAAATGCCATGAAAGAGAGTAAGCAGGTTGAGAAGATTTCACAGCTTACAACAGATATTTTAAGTATATCAAGCCAGACAAACCTTCTTGCGTTAAATGCATCTATAGAAGCTGCGAGAGCAGGAGAAGCCGGAAAAGGTTTTGCTGTTGTTGCTGACGAGATAAGAGAACTTGCTGAGTCGAGCAGAAAGACTGCAAACAATATTCAGGAAATAAACGAACTTGTTATTTCTGCTGTTGACGGTCTTATAAAGTCCTCAAATAAAATAGTAGATTATGTGGATGAGACTATACTTCCTGATTATGATAATTTTGTTTCAAGTGGTGAGCATTATAATAATGATTCACTCCATATCAAAGAAATTATGGGAGAGTTCACATCATTGGCGGATGACCTGCAGAGCACAATAAGTTCAATGTCAGAAGCAATAAAAGGAATTACGAAGGCTGTTGAAGAGAGTGCAGATGGTGTTACAAGTGCAGCTATGAGTGTTGATTCTTTGGTTGCCGACATGAATGATGTAAACAAAGAGATGGAAGCAAATCAGGATGTTTCGGATAAACTTAGAAAAGAAACTGAATGTTTTATAGAGGTCTGACATAAGTAATAGTAAACGGTATTTTAAGTAAAGATAAAAATACGAAAAAAGATAAAAAAACAGAAACATCGCAAAAAGGTGTTTCTGTTTTTTTATCACTGCTTATAGAAATGAGCGAGCATTATAAGGTATGGCATAACTGTTTAAAAGTTATAATAAGCACTCCAAAAGCTTTTCATTGACAGGGAGATAGATTTCAGGAATCTTATGATGTGCATCACCGTATGTATGCTTTGCAAAGCAGTTGCATACAGCATCATGTGTCTGCTGAGTATATTTGAATGAAAATACTTTAGCAATGCGGTTGAAGAATACAGGTGAGATAGAGCAGCCCCAGTCTTTTGTATCGTTGGCATTTATAAGATTTGGAGTTATGATAAGCTCTTTCTTTGTAACTGTATTGTAAGCTGTGAGTATAATGTAGTCATTTGATTCGTTTACGGCAAATTTAAGCTCACAAAGCTGTGACACATCCTCTCTGAATCCGAGTGTGGCAAGTACGGAATTGTCAACATGTGCAAATGGATCAAACACATCGGTGATAATCCTGTCACTGTCACTTGAAATAAGTTTAATAAGTTTATCTATGCTTGTCTGACTTAAAACATCACTGTTTAAAGAATTTTTCTGTTCTGAGAGGAAACCTATGAGGGAATCAATCTCTTTCTGGTTTAAAAGTGAAAAACTTGAATTTTGTGTATCGCTCATAAAATAATACCTCCATTGTTTCATAATTGATTTGTTTTTGCTGTTTTTATTGTAAGATAATTTCATTATATAGTTTATTGCGTCAGGTTTCAAGAGAGGAAAGAAAAAAAGCTGTGAATGTCGATATTATTTTATTTTCAGGAGATTAAGGCTCTATTTATGTTGCAATTTACTAAAAAATTAAATATAATAAAAATGTTTATGATTTTATGCAGATAATAAAGGAGACTACAAAAAAATATGTGTGGAATAGTTGGATTTATAGGTAAACACCAGGCTGCTCCGATACTTTTGGACAGTTTGTCAAAGCTTGAATATAGAGGATATGATTCAGCAGGTCTTGCAGTAAGAGACGGCGAATCGGATATAGAAGTTGTAAAGGCAAAAGGAAGACTTAAAGTCTTAGCCGAAAAAACAAATGACGGTATGGCTATGGCAGGAACATGTGGTATCGGTCACACGAGATGGGCTACACACGGAGAACCATCGGAGACAAATGCACATCCTCACAAGAGTGATGATGGAAATGTAGTAGCCGTACATAATGGTATTATTGAAAATTATCAGGAACTCAAGGATAAGCTTACTAAGAAGGGGTATGAGTTCTATTCAGCTACAGATACAGAGGTAGCAGTAAAACTTATAGATTATTATTATAAAAAGTATGAGGGAACACCTGTCGATGCGATAAATCATGCTATGATAAGAATTCGTGGATCATATGCGCTTGCTGTTATGTTCAGGGAATATCCAAATGAAATTTATGTTGCAAGAAAAGACAGTCCTATGATACTTGCAACTGCGAATGGAGAGTCGTATATTGCCTCAGATGTTCCTGCTATACTTAAATATGCAAGAAATGTATATTATATAGGAAACCTTGAAATAGGAAGAGTAAAAGCCGGAGAGATTACTTTCTACAATCTTGACGGAGATGAGATAGAAAAAGAGTCAAAAGAGATTAAATGGGATGCGCAGTCAGCTGAAAAAGCAGGCTTTGAGCATTTTATGATGAAAGAAATACATGAACAGCCAAAAGCTGTCAAAGATACGTTTAACTCAGTTGTCAAAGACGGTGTGATTGACCTTTCAAATGTAGGTCTTACAAAGGAAGATATTGAAGCGATAAGCCGGATTCATATAGTTGCCTGTGGTTCTGCATGGCATGTGGGCATGGTTGCACAGTATGTCATTGAAGATATGGCAAGGATTCCGGTGAGGGTTGAACTTGCATCAGAGTTCAGATACAGAAAACCTATATTGGATAAAGATGATCTTGTTATAATTATAAGCCAGTCGGGTGAAACGGCTGACAGTCTCGCTGCACTCAGGGAAGCAAAGAGCATGGGAATAAAGACAGTTGGAATTGTAAATGTGGTTGGTTCCTCTATTGCAAGAGAGGCGGATAATGTTTTCTATACACTTGCGGGACCTGAGATTTCAGTGGCTACGACCAAGGCGTACAGCACTCAGCTTATAGCTTCATATATACTTGCGATTGAGTTTGCAATGGTGCGTGGAAAAATTACTAAAGATCAGTATGACGGGTATATTGATGAGCTTTCAAAACTTCCTGATAAGATACAAAAGATTATTGACGATAAGGAGAGATTACAGTGGTTTGCTTCTAAGCAGGCAAATGCAAAAGATATATTCTTTGTCGGACGTGGCATAGATTATGCTATTTCACTTGAGGGAAGTCTCAAACTCAAGGAGATAAGTTATATACATTCAGAGGCATATGCCGCAGGTGAGCTTAAACATGGAACTATAAGTCTTATTGAAGACGGTACTCTTGTTATCGGCATCCTTACACAGAATGCACTTTATGAAAAAACAATAAGCAATATGGTTGAGTGTAAGAGCAGAGGCGCTTATCTTATGGGACTTACAACCTATGGAAATTATAATATAGAAGATACTGTTGAGTTTGCAACATATATTCCAAAGTCGGACGAACATTTTTCGGCAAGTCTTGCAGTTATTCCGCTTCAGCTTCTTGCTTATTATGTATCGGTTGCTAAGGGGCTTGATGTTGATAAGCCGAGAAATCTGGCAAAGAGTGTTACGGTAGAGTAAAGTTGAGGTTTGATACTTATGGTAGAAAAAATCTGGAATTTATTCCTTAAATACAAGGAGGCAGTATTATACCTTGTATTTGGAGGATTTACAACTCTTATAAATATTGTTGCTTACGCTTTATGTAAGCATGTCATAGGAATTGATACCATTCCTGCAAATGCTATCGCCTGGATACTTAGTGTAGCATTTGCGTATGTTACAAATAAAATATTTGTTTTTGAGAGCAAAACTTCCGGAATGGGGGCTCTCATAAAAGAATGTCTTTCATTTGTATGGTGTCGTCTTGCCACAGGTCTTATGGACATGGCGATTATGTATGTAACAGTTGATGTTCTTCATTGGTCAGATATGGTTATGAAGATTTTATCAAATATTCTTGTTATTGTATTGAATTTTGTGTTCAGCAAATTATTTATATTTGCAAAGAAAACAGAGAAAGCGTGAGGGGAAAGGATAAAAATGAAGTACGATTATTTGATAGTAGGTGCAGGTCTTTTTGGGGCGGTTTTTGCTCATGAGGCAGCAGCGAAAGGAAAAAAATGCCTTGTGATAGACAAGAGAAATCACATTGCGGGAAATATTTATACTGAAAAAATAGAAGATATAGATGTACATAAGTATGGTGCACATATTTTTCATACATCAGACAAAAAGATATGGGATTATGTAAACAGGTTTGCAGAGTTTAATAATTACATAAACTCGCCTGTAGCAATTTACAATGATGAACTTTATAATCTTCCGTTTAATATGAATACATTCAGCAAGATGTGGGGAATAAAAACGCCTGCAGAGGCTAAAGCTGTTATTGAAAAGCAGATTGCAGAACTTAACATTGGCGAGCCGTCAAATCTCGAGGAACAGGCACTTAAGCTTGCAGGAAGAGATGTTTATGAAAAACTTGTAAAAGGCTACACACAGAAACAGTGGGGAAGAGAATGCAAAGATCTGCCTGCATTTATCATAAAGAGACTTCCGCTTAGATTTACCTACGATAATAACTATTTCAATGACAGATACCAGGGAATACCGATAGACGGATATACAAAGATGGTTGAGAATATGCTTGAAGGCATAGAAGTCAGATTATCGACAGATTACTTTGATATAAAGGATGAGATAGATGCCGATAAGGTTGTTTATACAGGCATGATTGACAAATTCTTTGATTATAAACTAGGTGTTTTGGAATACCGCTCAGTTCGTTTTGAGACTGAGAAAGTTGACACTGACAATTATCAGGGAAATGCGGTAGTCAATTATACATCGGCTGATGTACCTTATACAAGAATTATAGAGCATAAACATTTTAATTTTGGCAAACAGCCTGTTTCTATTATAAGCAGGGAGTATTCTTCTGAGTGGAAGAAAGGTGATGAGCCTTATTATCCTGTTAACAACGAAAAAAATAATAATTTATATCAGGAATACGAAAAACTTGCAAAGGCAGAAAAGAATGTTTTGTTTGGCGGCAGGCTTGGGCAGTATAAATATTATGATATGGATAAAGTTATTTCTGCAGCACTTGATATGTGTTCCGAGGAACTTTAAAATAAGTGTTTTGTAAAATACAGACATAATTTAAGAAAAACGGTTTATTGACCGAAAATTATAAAAGTGGGATAAAATACAATGTAAAATTACTGAAGTTGAAAGAGAGGTTTCTTGATGAAGATTTTGGTTACAGGCGGCGCAGGTTTTATTGCAAGTCACACAAATGTTGAACTTTTAAATGCGGGTTATGAAGTTGTTATTGTAGACAATCTCATAAATTCAAGCAGAAAGTCGATTGACAGAGTTGAGGAGCTTACAGGAAAAAAGATTACTTTCTATGAGGAAGATTTACTTAATGAAAAAGCATTAGATGATATTTTTGACAAAGAAAAGATTGATTCGGTTATACATTTTGCAGCATTAAAGGCAGTAGGAGAATCCTGTGAGATTCCTTTGCGGTATTTTGACAACAACCTTACAGGAACATTAAATCTTCTTAAAGTTATGGAAAAGCATAATGTCAAATCACTGGTGTTCAGTTCTTCAGCTACAGTATACGGGAAACCAAAAACTGTTCCGATAAAAGAGGATTTTCCGTTATCCGTTTCAAACCCTTATGGCAGAACGAAGCTTATTACCGAGGATATGCTCAGGGATATATACAAATCTGACAATGAGTGGAATATTGCGATTTTAAGATATTTTAATCCGATTGGTGCCCATGAGAGCGGACGCATAGGTGAAAACCCGAACGGTATTCCTAACAATCTTCTGCCTTATATTGCGAAGGTTGCGGCAGGACAGCTTGAGTGTGTGAATGTTTTTGGTGATGATTATGATACACCTGACGGTACGGGTGTGCGTGATTATATTCATATATCAGACCTTGCAGAGGGTCATATAAAAGCACTTCAAAAACTGTCAGAGCATCCGGGACTTGTGACATATAATTTAGGAACTGGTGTCGGCTACAGTGTACTTGAAATTATAAAAAGTTTTGAAAAAGCATGTGGAAAGAAAATTCCATATAAAATTGCTCCGAGAAGAGCAGGAGATATAGATATGTGTTATGCTGACCCTTTGAAAGCTAAGGAAGAGCTTGGATGGGAAGCAGCGAGGGGCATAGATAAAATGTGTGAAGATGCATGGAGATGGCAGGTTCAGAACCCAAATGGATATGAGGAATAGTAATAGGAGGATTTTAACATTGGGCAAAGAGAATATTAATACAGCAGAGTACCTAAAATCTCTTGAAAATATTATTCAGTTTCAGAGTTATGTGCTGGAACATATACACGATGACTTTTCAGTATTGTTTAATATTATTTCCAAGAGTTTAGGTATTGATGCTATGCTGACGTATTCCTGCACTGAAGCCGGAATGGTAGAAAGTGTTGTATACAATAAGGATGTATCAAATCCGGCAAAGTATAATACATACCTTAATGCAGGTATTGGAAGAATGTTTAACATGAACCACAACATTTATTCATTTCCTGAGGAATTGCCTGATGATATGAGAGAAGAAATTCAAAAAGCATATGAGGATATTGCCGGCAAGGAGATAGTTGTATGTTCGGGAATAGTGGAGAGTGTTCTCTACAGCGTTGTGCTTATTTTGGGAGAACATGATACAGATCTTGGTATAGAGTTCAATGATTGTTCCGATATGTTTTTAAACAGTGTCCATCTTATGATGGAGAGCCGGATAATGACACAGAAAATGCGCTATGACAGTGAGCATGATCTGCTTACCGGCTTATATAACAGAAGATGTTATTTTTCTAAGTGCAAAGAAGAATATAATATGCTCGCATCTGTTGGAATATTTTTTATGGATGTAAATTATTTGAAAAAGACAAATGACATGTATGGTCATGATGCAGGAGATGCATTATTAAAAAAGGCGGCAGAGAGTATAAAAGCTATAGTATGTGAAAATATACATGGTTTTAGGATGGGTGGCGATGAGTTTATTATGGTTGCCTTAAATTGTGCAGAAAGTGATATTCCAAAGATAAAAGCAAGGTGGGAAAAGGAACTTGAAATTGTCAATGAAAAATATGGTATGAGCCCATGCAGCGTAGCTGTCGGAACTGCATTTGCAAGGGGAAGTTTTCAGATTGAGGAACTTTGCAAGATAGCGGATGACAGAATGTATGAGGACAAGAGAAGAAAGCACAATTGCAGATAAAATATTAAAAGAAAAACGACAGTTAAAATTATATTCTGTTGAAAATAAATCAATAAACGGAGGTTATTATGGAATTATATGACGAATTAGTGGCTCGTGGACTTATTGCACAGGTCACGGATGAGGAAGAAATAAAAGAATTGATAAATAACGGTAAAGCTACATTTTATATAGGATTTGACCCTACGGCTGACAGTCTTCATGTAGGTCATTTCATGGCACTCTGCCTTATGAAGAGACTCCAGATGGCAGGAAACAGACCGATAGCTCTTATCGGCGGAGGTACAGCTATGATTGGTGACCCTTCAGGAAGAACAGATATGAGACAGATGATGACTGCTGAAACAATAAATCATAATGTTGAGTGTTTTAAAAAGCAGATGAGCCGTTTCATCGAGTTTGGGGAAGATAAGGCTATGCTTGTCAACAATGCAGATTGGCTCATGGATTTAAATTATATGGAAGTTCTCAGAGATATAGGACCTCACTTTACTGTCAACCGTATGCTTGCAGCCGAGTGTTACAAACAGAGAATGGAAAAAGGTCTTTCATTCCTCGAGTTCAACTATATGATAATGCAGAGCTATGACTTCTACACATTATATCAGAAATATGGATGTAACATGGAATTTGGCGGTGACGACCAGTGGAGCAACATGCTTGGTGGTACTGAGCTTATCAGAAGAAAACTTGGTAAGGATGCATATGCAATGACAATAAACCTTTTGCTCAATTCTGAGGGAAAGAAGATGGGTAAGACACAGTCAGGAGCAGTATGGCTTGACCCTGAAAAAACATCTCCGTTTGAATTTTACCAGTATTGGAGAAATGTAAGTGACGCTGATGTACTTAAATGTCTGCGTATGCTCACATTCCTTCCGTTAGAGCAGATTGACGAGATGGATAAGTGGGAAGGCAGCAAGTTAAACGAAGCTAAAGAAATTCTTGCATATGAACTTACAAAACTTGTGCATGGTGAGGAAGAAGCCGAGATGGCTAAAGAAGGTGCAAGAGCGTTATTCTCAGGCGGAAATACATCACAGATGCCTGTGACAGAACTTAGTGAGTTGGATTTTGGTGAAGATAAAAATATCGGTATTCTTACATTGCTTGTAAAAGCAGGCCTTGCAGCTTCAAACGGTGAGGCGAGAAGAAATGTACAGCAGGGCGGTGTCTCAATTGACGGAGAAAAAGTATCAGACCCTAAGACTGTAATAAACAAAAATGACATTAGTAAAGATGGTATTGTACTCAAACGCGGAAAGAAAAAATTTATGAAAATTGTTGTTAAATAATAAGAGGTTGTGGTCAAAAGTTTTTTTGACTTTTGCATCATAATTAACATGAATAACTTTACGCATCTCGTAACATAATAGTTTTAAGAGATGGGATGATTGTAAAATCGTATCTGTTTCTAAAGCATTAGAAAGCTAAAAAACTAAAGTTGTGTTAGGAGGAAATTATGCGAAAAAGGATTGTGATGTTTATTACTACATTGGCGTTATCTACCATGATGCTTGCAGGATGCGGAGACAAGAATAAGACAAATAATTCGGTTACATCTTCTGCTACTGAGGAACCGGATGGCAATGCCACAGAAGGGCCGGTTGTAAATGAGGATGACAGTGATTATGATGAGAGTGACAGGGTAGATGAGGACGGTGACGGTGTTGTAGGTGACGTTGTTGATGATGCAGCGGATGCGGTTGATGATGTTGTTGATGACACAGCCGACGTTGTTGACGATGCTACAGGAAATCAGGGAACTGACGGACAGGCAAACAATGCAGGACAGTCAGCAGTAGATGACAATGCGGCAACAACAGCGCCTGACGGAAAAAAAACATCCAATAAAAATAACAACAAAAAGAAAAACAAGAGTAACAAAAAAACTAAAAACAAAAAAGCTAATAATAAAAAGACAACTGACAATAAAAGCAGATAGCAGACTTATAAGAAAAAACAGTTATTTATCGAAATGTCAATGATACAGAACGCTGTACCGGTTTGATACACGGTGTTAAAGCTTTGATAAATAAAAAATCGGACATATTGAAAGATGTGTCCGATTTTTCGTATATATAAATTTAAAATATCTGCCGATAAGTGTATTCGACGGTTTAATGGTTTACAGATTTATTAAATTATAGATAAATACTGTAAAGATGTCTGTTTCTGTTGTTGAAAACAACATCTTTTTCATATTTCATTCCAAGTTTTTCGGCTGTTTTTATGGAACGCATATTGTCGAAATCTATGACAGCGACAATTCTTTTTAACTCAAGCTGTTCTTTGGCATATTTGAGAACTGCTTCACAGCATTCCAAGGCATATCCGTAGCCCCAGTGCTGGCTGTCTAACAGATATGACAGCATTATCTCGTTTGTGCCGTCAATGGTTTCATTTTCAAGACCGCATCTGCCGATAAGTTTTTTGCTTGTCTTTCCAAAAACACCCCAAAGACCAAATCCATAGAAAGAATAGACATTTTGTATGTATGCTTTCTGTTTTTCCATTTCAAGTTCAAGATAATCATCTATATTATCAATATATTTCTTCACCTGAGGGTCGGAATATATAGGATAAATATCAGGAATGTCTGATACGGCAAGTTCCCTGATAAAGAGACGTTTAGTCGATGCAATCGTCAGTGGCTTTCCCTGGGAACGTAACAGGGTATTTTCAATAAATGTCTTGTCGATACCATCAAAACTTTCAATAAGTACATCTGCATCATTGAGATTTTGATTGCCCGAATTTGGGTTGATAAAGCCGATACATGCTACATTGGCGGCTTTTGCAGCTTTCACACCGAAAGTTGAATCTTCGATGATAACGGTATCCTCAGGTGCTGCACCAAGTTTTTCGAGTGCAAGCAGGAAAGTATCAGGTGACGGTTTTGGATTTGCAACCGATGATGCGGATACAAGTTTTTCAAAATATTTCTTTATGCCGAGTTTTTTGACAACTGTTTCTATTTCCTTCGGTGAGGAAGAAGAAGCGATGGCAAGCTGTACTCCATCTTTGTATAGTCTTTTTATAAGAGCGTCAACACCTTCAACAGGAATATAACCCTCTTTTTCATGTAGTTTTTTCTTTGCAAGGTTCAGTTTATCTAAGAGTGCATTTGTAGTTATGTCGAGCGAAAAGTCTTTAATTGCCGTTTCTGCCATTTTTTTGCTGGAACTTCCCGTAAAGGATTTGCAATAATCTAAATCTGTGTCAACTCCGAGTTCCTTAAATGTATTTAGTGACGCTTTTGCATGCTGTGCTTCACTATCTATAATAACACCATCCATATCAAATATAACCGTTTTAAGCATGGTAAACACCTCCTCTTTATCATTTTTCAGTGGATTATTTTACACCTGTTATTTTGTATCTTTTTTTGATATAATATCATATATTGGGACTATGGTCAAAATATATGAAGTTATATTGCTGCTGTTTCAACGCATATGCAGACAGTAACGTTATATCAAAAAGATAAGATGGAGGATAAATATATGGCAATAATAAAACCGTTTGTGGCAGTAAGACCTGATGCCAAAGTTGCAGACAGGGTCGCAGCATTACCTTATGATGTTTATAATAGGGCAGAGGCTGCTAAAGAAGTTGAAAGGGAGCCGTTGTCATTTTTAAAAATAGATAGAGCGGAAACTCAGTTTCCTGACAGTGTAGATACATATGCACCTGAAGTTTATGATAAGGCGAAAGAAATTTTTGAGGATATGGTTTCTGACGGCACATATATTACGGATAGTGACGAGTGCTATTATATATACAGTCTTGTGATGGATGGCAGACGCCAGACAGGTATTGCAGCCTGTGCAAGCGTTGATGATTATATGAACAACGTTATCAAAAAACATGAAAATACAAGAGAAGAAAAGGAGCAGGACCGTATCAGACATGTGGATACGCTCAGTGCACAGACAGGCCCTATTTTCCTTGCATACAGGTCTAAAAAAGAGATAAATGATATTGTTTCAAGAGTTATGGAACAGGACAAACCGCTTTATGATTTTACGGCTGTTGACGGGATAACACACACTGTATGGAAGATAGCTGAAAAGTCAGATGTAGAGAACATAAAGAAAGCATTTGAAAATATAGGAGAAATATATATAGCAGACGGACATCACAGGGCAGCATCAGCCGTAAAAGTCGGTTTGAAGCGCAGAAAAGAAAATCCGGGTTACGATGGAACAGAAGAATTTAATTATTTTCTCTCAGTTTTATTCCCTGATGACCAGCTTATGATAATGGACTACAATCGAAGTGTCAGAGATTTGAATGGTCTTACAGAAGATGAATTTATGAAGAAGATAGAAGAATATTTTGATATAGAGAGTTTGGAAGAGGCAAAGCATCCTGACAAAAAGGGAAAGGTTTCCATGTATTTATCAGGAAAATGGTATATGCTTACAGCAAAAGAGGAACTTCTAAATATAACTGACCCTGTTTTGTCACTTGATGTTTCATTGCTGCAGAATTATCTTCTTGAGCCGGTTCTTGGCATAAAAGACCCGAGAACTGATGAAAGGATTGATTTTATCGGAGGAATAAGAGGACTTAAAGAACTTGAGAAGCGTGCAGAGTCAGATATGAAGGTGTCATTTGCAATGTATCCGACTTCAATAGGAGAGTTGTTTGATGTCGCAGACGCAGGGCTTCTTATGCCTCCTAAGAGTACATGGTTTGAGCCAAAACTCAGAAGCGGTATTTTTATTCATAGAATTTAACGGAGGAATTTATGCTTTATACAAAGGGACTACTCAGTGCTGCTGCCGGTATTACAGAGCAGTCTGCCAGCGGAAAGGCAATAGGTGTCGATGAACTTCATAAAGTCATGAATTCATCGGCATCTGACGAACAAAAGACAAGTTTCTTCATTCAATATCTGTTAAGTCAGAGAGAATGGCTCCTTGATTTTGCAAAGACTCTTTTGATTGCTGTTATAGTTTTTGTCATTGGTAGAAAAATTGTTAAATTTGCACTTAAAATCACAAAAAAGACAATGGAACGTAAAGATGTGGAAATCAGTGTACAAAAATTTGTTATGTCGCTTGCCACATTCGCATACAATATTTTTCTGATAATTATAATAGCAAGTGTTTTGGGAATAGGAGCCAGTTCAATAGTAGCTATCATCGGTTCGGCAGGTCTGGCGGTAGGTCTTGCATTGCAGGGCAGTCTTTCAAATCTTGCCGGAGGTGTATTGATACTTCTGCTTAAGCCGTTTAAGGTCGGAGATTACATTATTTCGGCAGGTGCAGAGGGAACGGTTCAGAGTATAGATATTTTTTATACGAGGATTGCTACTACAGACAATAAAGTAGTTGTTATACCGAATGGTACTATTTCAAATTCTAATGTTACAAATACGACGAAACAGGATGAGAGGATGCTGGTTCTGGATTTTACTGTCGGTCTTAATACAGATATAGCTGAAGTGAGAGAAAAAATCATGAAGCTTTTTGAAGCAGATGACAGAATACTTCATGATATGAATAAATGTGTTGTCGTTGACAAACTTACACCGGTAAATATAAAAATGCAGGCAAAGGCATGGACAAAGAGTGAAGATTACTGGGATGTAAAATATCTTTTACTTGAGCAGATAAGTATTGTGTTGCAAGGTTTCAGGTGATGCGTTATAATTTAATTGTGTTTTGAACATTAAAAATTGAAAGAAAGTTGGTGAGATTAAGTGGTTAAGTATTACAGAACAGATGACAAAAAGATTTATGAATTTTCTGAACTCACACAAGGTATTTGGATAGATATGATAAACCCGACAGTTTCGGAGGGTGAAGAAGTGGCAGAAAAGCTGAATATCGATATTCAGGATTTGCTTGCCGCATTGGATGAGGAAGAAAGTTCGCGTGTCGAACTGGAAGACGGATATACACTTATTCTTATCGATATTCCGACAACCGAGATAAGGCATGACAAGGAAGCCTACACTACTATACCGCTTGGCATAATTCTTACGGCAGATACTATTATTACTGTTTGTACCGAAGAGACTTCCATATTGCAGGCATTTGTGAATGGAAGAGTAAAAGAGTTCAGCACCAAAAAGAAACTAAGATTTGTTTATCAGATTCTTTTCAGAGTTGCTTCTGCATATCAGACAAGTCTTAGGGTTATAGATAAAAAGCGTACTGAGATTGAGGAGAGAATTGATGATGATACAGAGGACATAGACCTCATAGACCTTCATGCTCTTGAATCCACATTGGTATATTTCGCTACATCACTTAGAGCCAATGCGGTTGTAATGGACAGACTTACAAGATATAAAAGACTTGAGCAGTATCCTGATGACAAGGATCTGCTTGACGATGTAATCGTAGAAAATCAGCAGGCTATTGAGATGACAAGCATTTACAGAGATATTGTAAATGGAACGAGAGAACTTATGTCATCAGTTATTGACAACAGATTGAATAATGTTATGAAAACGCTTACGATAGTCACACTAGTTATGGGTATTCCGACACTTGTATCGGGAATTTACGGCATGAATGTCAATTCAAAGTGGGTACCTCTTGCAAATGTACCATTTGGATTTGGAATTATATGTATACTTATTTTGGTCGTATGTGCAGTGATGCTTATAGTTTTAAAGAAAAAGAAATTTTTGTAATTAAAAATTTTGTAAATAAAAAACTTCCACTTAAAATTGTAAAAGTGGAAGTTTTTTGTTGCCAATATTTGAATAGTGCCAATATTTACATACTTTCGGTATTTTAAATAGTAAAATTACTCGGCAAGGTATTTCTCGTAAACTTTTATTACTTCGTTCATTGCGTTTGGACCCGGTGCACCGATAGTGTTTCTCTTATCTACACATGTTTCCATGCTTATTGCATCGTATATATCGTTTTCAAATACAGGACTTATAGCCTTATATTCATCTAAAGACATTTCGCCCAAAGAAATATTTTTGTCGATGCAGTAAAGCACAAGCTGACCGATTATACCATGTGCATCTCTGAATGGAACACCGTGTTTTACAAGATAATCTGCAGCGTCAGTAGCATTTGTAAATCCACCCTCTGCACTTGCACGCATACGGTCTTTATTGAAAGTCATTGTATCAAGCATGCCATTGAATAAAACGATACAGCCTTTTGTTGTGTCGATTGCGTCAAATACAAATTCCTTGTCCTCCTGCATATCTTTATTGTATGCAAGTGAAAGTCCCTTCATTGTTGTGAGAAGTGATGTAAGCGAACCGTAAACTCTGCCTGTCTTTCCGCGTACAAGTTCGGCAATATCAGGGTTTTTCTTTTGTGGCATGATACTGCTGCCTGTTGAGTATGAATCATCAATTTCAATATATCTGTACTCATTTGTATTCCATATAATTATTTCTTCACAGAAACGGCTTAAATGCATCATTATGATAGACATTGCACATGAAAACTCAATGAGATAATCTCTGTCAGAAACAGAATCCATACTGTTTAATGTAGGACCGTAAAATCCGAGAAGCTCAGCAGTACGCTCTCTGTTTAAAGGATAAGTAGTACCGGCAAGAGCACCTGAACCGAGAGGACAGTAGTTCATGCGTTCATATATATCTTTGAGACGTGAACGGTCTCTTTTGAACATTTCAAAGTAAGCACCCATATGATGAGCAAGTGTTATAGGCTGTGCTTTCTGTAAATGAGTAAATCCCGGCATGATAGTATCGATATTTTCTTTCATTATCTTTAAGAGACTCTCTAAAAGATTTTTTAAAAGGCTGTCCATTTCAAGGACTTCTTTTCTTGTGTAGAGTTTCATATCAAGAGCAACCTGGTCATTTCTGCTTCTTCCTGTATGAAGTTTCTTTCCGGCATCGCCGACACGCTCAATAAGGTGAGCTTCAACGAAACTGTGTATATCTTCGTGTTCTTCATCAATGATAAGTTTTCCTGATTTTATATCTTCAAGAATTGATTTGAGACCGCCTATTATCTTGTCCTTATCATCGGAAGAGATAATCTGCTGTTCAGCAAGCATTGTAACATGAGCGATACTTCCTGTAATATCTTCTTCATAGAACTTTTGGTCAAATGAAAGAGATGCATTAAAATTGTGTACGAGTTTGTTTGTTTCCTTTGTGAATCTTCCTCCCCAAAGTTTCATATTGCATGTTCCTCCGTTTCGTAAGTATTTAGTATCATATATATATAAATTTGCCCAAACTGATGCCACGGATTGTTTGTTTCATTGCTGTGCAATTTCCGACCCTTGCATCAAAATACCGAAATGGATACACCATTTCGGTATTTGGTAAATATCTGTACAAGTTAGAATGAAAAATAACTATAAAAAATAGTGTATTAGTCCTCTGCCTCAGGTTCTCCGTCAGAAAATTCAATGTAATCATCATCAAAATCATCTGAATAATCATCAGGGTCGAAATCCTCAAGATAATCAGGTGTAAGATATTTGTATACTGCGAAAGCAATACCGGCTACTGCTGCAATGGCACCGACTATTGCAAGCGCAATAACGATAGTATTTTTATTTTTTTCTTCAAGTTCTTTTTTGTGTAATAATTCAGATACTTTTGCTGCATTGATTAAATCTTCAAATTTGTTGCTCATAATCCCCATCCTTTCTTCTTTTCAAATTGATAATATTAAGTTTTATCATTCAGACAAAATACAAAATATTTGAGTTTTGTCTTCCTCTATAGTATATCATATGATGTAAATGATATCTAGTAGTAACATAATTATTTTTTCTCAAGTTTTGCAAAAGAAGCCATCATTTTGCGTGTGACTCCGCTGTCAAATTCAACAGTTACCATATAGTCACCTGAACGCTTTACCATGTCTTTTACGACACCGTCACCGAATTTAACATGTGAAACACTGTCTCCTGTTTTGTAATCAGGCTCCCCGGCTGTATTGTAGGTATCATTTCCGAAACCTTTTCTGATAAGCGGATTGTCAAGAAGTCCAGCACCGGATGCTTTATGTTTCTGTTGTTTTACTTTCTTTTCGGCGAGAGGATTCCAGTTAGTGCTGTCAGGTTTTTTATATGTAGGTTTCTGCTGCATTTTTGGCTGTGTCCTTAAAAAGTCTGCTGCACTGTAACTACCGGCAGGTTTTGAGGTAGTCTGGGTAGACTGCTGTTTTGCGGGACCTGCCTGTTTGATAAGGTAACGAGGTATCTCATCAATAAAGCGTGAAGGTCTGTAAAACTGCATTTCGCCGTTTCTGAATCTTGCCTTTGCACAGCTTATCGAAAGTTTTTTCTGTGCTCTTGTTATACCTACATAACAAAGGCGGCGTTCTTCTTCCATTTCTTCGGGGTCATCACCGTTTACAGCCATATATCCCGGGAAAATGCCGTCTTCCATACCGACAAGATATACATAAGGAAATTCAAGCCCCTTGGCACTGTGGAGTGTCATAAGCAGTACAAGATTGTTGCTTTCGTCAACATTGTCAATATCAGCAACGAGAGCGATTTCTTCAAGAAAACCGCTTAGAGTAGGTTCTTCCTCATCACAGCTTTCAATATACGATGCAATTTTGTTGACAAGTTCTTCGATATTTTCTATACGGCTTTTGGCTTCTTCGGTATCTTCTTCTTCAAGAAGTCTGACATAGCCTGTCTCTTCTATGATTTCTTTTATAAGGTCATCAAGACCATAGCCATCCGTCTGTAAATGTCTTTTGAAAGATTCAATAAGATTGACAAAAGAATTTATTTTGCCGCTGCTTCTTTTTATGCCGTCAATGTAATCACAATTTTGTAATGCACCGTAAAAACTGAGTTCATGTTCAATAGCATACGAGGTTATGCGGTCGATTGTTGTAAGTCCGATACCTCTTTTTGGGACATTTATAATTCTCTTTACCGATATATCGTCAAGTCCGTTTTCAATTGTGCGCAGGTATGCGAGCATATCTTTTATCTCTTTACGCTGATAGAAGTTTACTGCACCGACAATTCTGTAAGGAATGTTATTTGTTACAAGTTTTTCCTCGAAAATACGGGACTGTGCATTAGTTCTGTAGAGAATGGCAAAATCTTTGTAGTCAGCCTGACCGCTTCTTGTGACTGCTGCGATAGCCGCAGCTATTGATGATGCCTCGTCATAATCAGAGTCAAATTGTGACAGATAGATAAGGTCTCCTTTTTCATGGTGCGTCCAAAGTGATTTATCTTTTCTGACCTGATTATTTCTTATAACTGCATTCGCCGCATCAAGAATGTTCTGTGTCGAGCGGTAATTTTCTTCAAGTTTGATAACTTCTGTCTCTGGATATGAATTTTCAAAATTGAGAATATTTTTTATATTTGCGCCACGGAATTTGTAGATTGACTGGTCATCGTCACCTACCACACAGAGATTATGCAGAGTTTCGCCGTTTTCACCGCGTGTGTTTGCAAGAAGATGAATAAGCTTAAACTGTGCCGTGTTAGTGTCCTGATATTCGTCTACCATAATATACTTAAACCTGTTTTGATAGTATTCGAGGACATCGTTATTTTCTTTAAATAACTGTACCGTTTTGCAGATAAGGTCATCGAAATCAAGTGCATTTGCGTCGTGAAGCCTGCGTTCATATTCTCTGTAAGCACGGGCATAGAGTTCTTTTTGATGGTCCCCCATAGCCATTTTTTCATATTCTTCCGGTGTGATAAGTTCGTCTTTTGCGGATGAGATAGCATTCATAAAAGTTCTCTCTTTATATTTCTTTGGGTCAAGATTAAGATATTTTATGATTTCGCGCATAAGTGTTTTCTGGTCATCACCGTCATAGATGGTAAAACTGCGGGAGTAACCTAAAGCTTCGATATTTCTTCTGAGTATGCGGACGCATGTAGAATGAAATGTGCTGACCCATATATCGTCGGCTTCATCGGCAAGGATAGATTTCACACGTTCACGCATTTCGCCTGCCGCTTTATTTGTAAATGTCAGCGCAAGAATGTTCCATGGTCTGACATTGTATTCGTTTATCAAAAAAGCAATTCTGTGGGTCAAAACTCTTGTTTTGCCCGAACCTGCACCGGCAAGTATCAAAAGAGGACCTTCAAAGTGTTTTACGGCTTTTTCCTGTTCAGGATTTAAACCTTCTAATATATTCATGTTTACCTCCATAGGTTTGTTTTAGTTTAAATTGTCACGATATTTTTTTGCATTTTCAAATATTTTCATAAGTTTATCTTCATCGCGATTGCTAATCGAATTTTTTGCGTCAGTAAGTGTCACGATATATTTGTCAAGAAAAGATATAATCGCATCCGGGTTTGAAAGACAAATATTTTGCCACATTTCAGGTGAAGATGATGAAATGCGTGTAATATCCTTTAAACCTCCGGCAGCGAGCCTTGCGTAGCTGCCGTCAGAATCTTCATTTGCAACAGTATTTATAAGTGAAGCTGAAATCAGATGAGGACAATGGCTTATGGCAGCAGTTATCTTATCGTGTGTTTCATAGTCCATGATTTCACAATGAGAGCCGGCTGAAATTATAAAGTTTTTAAGCCATAAAGTATACTCTTTAGGTGTTTCGTTTGTCGGCGTAAGTATATAATATGCATCTTTCAGATATGATGAATCTGAATTTGCATAACCTGTTTTTTCAGAACCGGTCATCGGGTGACCACCGACAAAATGACTGTTAAGACCAAGACTTTCTATAGTATGGTGAATATTTCCCTTAACACTTCCTACATCAGTAATAATGCATTTTTCAGATATGTATGGGACGAGTTCTTTCAGATATGATATGTTTGTAAGTACCGGGGCACATAAAAAGATTATGTCACATTGTGAAAAATCGGAAAGAGATGTGCAGATTTCGTTTAGAATACCATCTGCTTTCGCTCTTTCAAGTTTTTTATGCGGTTTGGTACGGTAATAATTATATGCGATAATATAAGACTCCGGATATATTTCCCTGATGGCATGTGCTATAGAGCCGCCAATAAGTCCAAAGCCTACAAATCCAAAGTTTTTTAAGATAAGTTGTTCAGTCATGATATAACCTTTCGTAATAATCCCGATTTCAGTATAAAATAGAATACTGATTTGTTTCTTATTTATTCTAAGCTAGTGAAAAAATCATGTCAACAAAAACCAATAAAACTTTACACTTATATCAAAAAATTGTATTATAGTATAGTGAGATATTTTCGCAAAAAATATTTTACAGTTGATTTTTAGTTGGAGGAAAGTTATGAACACTTTACGCAGATATGTAAAAAATGCAAAGGATGTTTTCCGTATTATAGTAGGCGCGATAGGAAGCTATGTAGGTGTAGTGTCAAATATACTTGGTGCTGTCATGGGAATACTTGCGTCTGTTATGGTAATTGGCGGAATTGTCGGTTTGTGTGTATATGTCAAAGTTCTGCCTATGTTTACAGAGGCGAGAGAGGAAGTATTTGACAAGCTTGTTCATCTTAGCAAGGATGATTTTATTATGAAGGAGGATACGGTAGTATACGACGCTAACGGTAAGAAGGTTGGTTCGGTAAATGCCGGAAGTTATAAATATGTGAGTATAAATGACATATCACCATATATTTATGACGGATATATTGCTGTTGAGGATAAGCGTTTTAGAACTCATGGAGGAGTGGACCTTGTTGCGACAATGAGAGCAGGAGTTTCTCTGTTGAAACATAATATGGAAATTACACAGGGAGGAAGTACGATTACGCAGCAGGTTATAAAGAACAATCTGCTTACACAGAATAAAAGTTATACAAGAAAGATTGCCGAGATACTTCTTGCACCGACTATTGAGAGTAAGTTTACAAAGGCTCAGATTATGGAGTTTTATTGTAACAGTAATTATTACGGCAACAAGTGTTATGGTGTCGGAGCGGCAAGCAGATATTATTTTGGAAAGAAATGCGCTGACCTTGAACCACAGGAGGCGGCTATGCTTATAGGACTTTCAAACAGTCCGGCATCCTACAATCCGGTGCTTCATCCACAGGCAGCATTAAAGAAGAGAAATCGTGTGCTTAAAACTATGTGTAATGATGGAGTTATAACTCCAAAAGAGTATAAGGCCGCGGTGAAAAAGAAGTTAAATATAAAACAGTTGACTGAAGAAGGCAGCAGCAATGAGACATATGTTATAAGTTATGCCATTCATTGTTCCGCTATTTCACTTATGGAAAAAGAAGATTTTAAATTCAAGTATGTATTCGATTCAAAAGAAGATTATCAGAAATACAACAAAACATATTCAAAAGCATACAATGAGAAGATTGAGAGTATCCGTTCAGGAGGATATAAGATTTATACTTCCATCAATATGAAAAAACAGAAGAAATTACAAAAATCTGTAGATGAAGGACTTGCTTTTAATAAGGAAAAGGATAATGATTCGGGTAAGTATGCTCTTCAGGGGGCAGCAGTCTGCGTTAATAATGAGACAGGGTATGTTGAAGCGGTTGTAGGAGGAAGAGGAAAAAACGATCAGTATAACAGGGCATATCTTGCTGCAAGACAGTCGGGAAGTGCAATAAAACCGCTTATAGATTATACACCCGGCTTTGAATCGGGAATGTATTCTCCTTCGACAATAGTAAATGACAATAAATTTACAAACGGTCCGTCAAATGCGGGTGGTGCTTATTATGGAAGTGTACACATTAGAGAGGCTGTTGCAAGGTCACTCAATACTGTAGCATGGCAGGTTCTTGACAATATTTCAGTCAAGTACGGTCTTTCATTCCTTGATAAACTTCATTTTCATAATATAAGTTATATTGATAATGATAATATGGCACTTTCTCTCGGTGGATTTACAGAGGGTGTGCGTGTAGTTGATATGGCTAAAGGATTTTCGACACTTGCCAACAACGGAAGTTTTAGTGACAGGACATGTGTAAAGAAGATAGAGCATGTATCTGACGGTGTTGTGTACAAAAATAATAATGAAAAGACTCAGGTCTATTCAGAAGATGCTGCATGGATGATGACAGATGTTTTAAAAGGCGTATTCAATGAGTCTTACGGAACAGGACGCAAGTTAAAACTTGAAAACGGACAGATATGTGCCGGTAAAACAGGTACGACAAACTCAAGTAAGGATGTTTGGTTCTGTGGATATACAAAGTATTATACGACAGTTGTGTGGGCCGGATATGATACTCCTAGAGCAATGCCCGGAGCATCAGGTGCATCGATCCCCGGTGTAATCTGGAAAGATTATATGGATAAGATACATGAAAAATTAAAACCACAGGACTTTACAATGCCGTCTACGATAAGTCTCGCAAAATATGACAGTGCAGGAAATATCATTGAGGGAACGGCTGTTGCCGGAAGCAAGACAAGACCGGCAGGCATGGATTATTTTTCAAAGTCAATTTTATCTGAGAAAGCGGAGGAAGTTCAGGTACTTAAAGATAAACAGTACCAGAAAGAAGTCCTTGCGGCTCTCAAGAAGTTTGAAAAAATGTATATTAAGAATATAGCAGACTATTATGACCTTGAAAATGATTATAAAAAGCTTACTGACATGATATCAAGTATTGTGGATGACGATGTCAGGACAGATTATGCTATAAGGGCAAGAAATAAATATGATTCTCTTAAAGATGAGACTGTAGATTGGAAGAAAGTAGTAAAAGCATACGAGAAACAGCAGAAAGAGGAAAATGAGAGACTTGCCGAGAAGAAGAAAAATGATTCACAGAGAGCTTTAAATAATCAGATTTATAAAAACAGGATTAACCTTGCCAGAACAAGAATAAAGAGAATGCATGGCTATGTATATCAGCCGTCGAATATGCAGCTTCTTATAGATTCGGCAAAACAGGCACTTGATGCATGTAAGGGATATGCAGAATATACAAGTTTAAAAGCAATGTATGATGAATATAAAGCCGAACTTGAAAATCTTCCGACAAAAGCTGAGTATGACAAGAAAAAGAATACTACTACACCAACAGAAGCACCGGTTGAGACTGCTGAACCGGTTCAGGATGGGGAAGAATAACGGGTACTGTTTATACTGTAAAAGTCAACAGCATCAAATAAAGGAGGAATCAGAAAATAAATGGAAGAAAATAAAAATGACATTGATGAACTCGTGAAAAGTATAGACTCATCTTTTGAGGAGATGTCACTTAAGGATATTGTAGCTGCCCATGAAAATTATTTCGGGGCAGATGACATATCCTTTGATAAAGACAAAACGGAAGAAGAAAAAAAGGAAGAAAAAGCCAAAGTTTTAAAAGATGACGGTAAAATCGACAAAGCAGAGCTTTTAGAAAATTTGAAAGAGAATGAAACTAAAGATAAGAATGACAAAACAGAAATGTCTGAAGAACAAAAGCAGAATATACGGGAAATGAAAGTAAAAAAAGCAGGACACATAGGAAACTGGTTTCAGACATTCTGTTATATGAGAATACCGGTAATAGGATTTATATATATACTGGTAATGGCATTTAGCAAAAAAACACCTGAGTATAAAAAGGAGTTTGCAAAAGGCTATATTTTATATAAAGTTTTAGTTTGGATTTTGGCAATTGTGCTGTTATATTGTCTTTACAAAGTTGGACTTGATTTTGTAGATGGAATGCTATCACTTATTAAAGAGTAGGATTTGAATAGGAATGAGGATGGAAATGAATAATTGTGATAATGTATGCATATTATTAGGAAGTCCGGATGTAAATGGAAATACTGCTGCAATGTGTAAAAATGCAGCAGTTTTTCTTGATAATATGAAAATAAAATATCAAATTTATAATCTTTACGAGGAAGAAATTGATTATGTACTTTTAGAAATAACAAAATACGATGCTGTCATTATTGCTACGCCTATACACTCTTTTTACTGTAGTGATATGGTAAAAGAACTTATGGACTTAGCATTTGAAGATGAGGAATTTTTTGAAAATTCATTGAATGAAAACGGCGAAAAGATAAGATGCGGGATAATGGTTTCTCACGGATATGATGAAGAATATGCGACAGAACCGTTTGAAACAGGTTTTTCAAGATGGTGTGAGCATGTAGGATTTGATTATTATGGGAAACTTTCGGTTAGAGATACCGGGGATAAAGAAAGATTTTGCGGAGCAGAAAATTTAAAGAAAACCGAAAAATTTATATGCGGAATTTGTGGGATAAATGAAAGAAAAGACAACGATGAAAATGCTTATATTTCAGGCAAAGATTTTTATCTGACTGATGCAGATAATGATAAAAAGACATTTGAAAGATTGTTCAATATGTATATGTATGAACTGTCAGCTTATGCAGATTGGATGGGCGAGTGTATGACGGATGATGCATTGTTTATTCCTGACAGACTTTCAGAATATTATGAGATGGATGAAAAAAAGCCGTACATAGTAAAATATAAAAATAAAACAGCGGGTTTGGTTGTATTTTTATTTCCGGATAAGAAAAAAGAACCGGCAGAAGCTGACTTTTATATAGAAGAAATCTTTATTCTGAGAAGATACAGAAAAAATCATATTGCGGCAGAAATAATAAAAGAATTGTGGAAAAAAAATAAGGGAATATGTGCAGTGTGTGCACTGAAGAAAAATGAAATCTCCGTAAGATTTTGGGAGAATATAATAAAAAAATCAGGCTATGAATATACAGTAAAAGAGGATGACGAGGTATTCTTTTATGAGATAAAGGTTGAGTGATGTGTTTTGATATTATTTGCTGAAAAGTTTATATTAGTCTATAGGTGAACAGTTTTAGCGAAATTTAGAGTAAAATTTAGCTTGGAGGCATAATTTGCCAACAAGGAAAGATTATGGTATAATGAACCCCGGTTTTTTATTAAAACTAAATAAAAGTATGAATTGAAAATCAAAGGAGGCAAAATGAGAACAAATTTATTGAAAAAGACAGGAGCAGTATTATTAACTGCAGCAGTTGCGGTAGGAAGTGTATGGAGTGCACCAAAACAGAGTAAAGCAGCAGATACTAAATATGTCCAAATCTTCTCAAGCGGAGATGTATCGGTATCAGCATTTGAGAAAAAATCGTATGAGTTTAATGTTGTCGGTGGCAAGCAGACATATACTTTTTTATATGCAACGGAAAATGTCAGCGGCTCAATATCATATTATCAGGATGGAGAATCTTTAGGAAATGTAACGATTAGTTCTTCTGACTGGGTATATTCAGATGTTGCAAAATGCTATTGCTGGGGATATAAATGGACACCGTCAGCAGACTCTGCATACAAAGTTGAAATATCATTAAATGCAGATGCACTTTATGACTTAGAAGTTGTGCATGATGCCAATCAGGCTGCTATAAGCAATACAAAGCTTACTATAACAGAAGGATTTAATCATAAACTTTCAGTATCAAATGCAGAGGGAAGCGTAAGCTGGTCTTCAAGCAACAGCAAAGTAGCCGCTGTTTCATCAACAGGACTTGTAAAGGCTAAAAAGAACGGTTCTGCAACTATTACAGCAAAACTTTCAGATGGCACAAAGCTTACTTGCACGGTTTCTGTAAAGAAGAATGTATATTCTAAGAGCAAGACACCTGTATCATCTGTTGCATATGGAAAAACAGGTGTTGATGTATATAAGGTTTCTTATGATAAAAAAGGAAATCTTGTTATGAAAGCAAATATTTTAAATAATTCATATCATACAGATACAAAAATCAAAAAGCTTAAGATTACAATTAAAACACTCAGTGGAAAAACTGTAGCTACATATTCTATTAAGAATAAAAAGGTCAATATTAAAGCAGGTGCTAAGCAGGGATTTACATTTACAGTAAAGAAAAAGAATGTAAAGATAAAAAAAGCTGATTTAAGAAATATTTATGCACCTAAAACTACAGGAACAATCGAGTACAAGAGATTTTAGTTTATAAAGTGTAAATATAAGTGATTATTTTACCCCCTGCCTTACAGATAAGATTATCTGTAAGGCAGGGGGTTTTTTAGATTGATTAAGTAAGAGATTTTAAGGTTGTATTTTTGTACTATGATGTTGGCTTGACCCTTGCATCATACTATTTCTTTCATTGTAATTTTCAGCATCTCATTTGATATGTTGAGTGCATGGTCTCCAACACGTTCAAAGTCAGTAAGCATTTCTGAGAAAAGTATACTTCCCTCATCAGTGCAAAGCCCTTTTTGAATGCGTTCGTACATATTATTTCTAAACTGTACTGTCATATCGTCAATTTTTTGTTCCATGCAGATAACATTTTCATGCCACTTTATTATATTATCCGGTTTTTGAAGTAGCATGTCCATTGTTTTATCACAAATATCTTTTATCTCATCAATTTCAGTGTTGGCATTGTCCGAAAATGAAATGTTTTTTTCTTCAATCATTTTAGAATAGCCTGCAATATTGATAGCGTGGTCACTTATACGCTCAATATTACTTGTGATTGTATAAAAAGAATTGAAAATCTGGCTGCCGGCTTTTGTTGCCTCGTGAGTAATTGCATTTGTTATGTATCTTGATATTTCCTTATTTAGGAAATCCACATATTCTTCACGATTTTCAACTTTTTCATATTTTTTAATATCCCCATGCATAAATACATCAAACGAATCATGAATATTTTCTTTTGCCATTTCAGTCATTCTTAAAATTTCATTGCGTATTCCCTCAATACAGATAACTGATATCATAGTAGTTTCTGTATGTACATTTTTAGGGTCAAGCAGATATTTTACGGACATGCCGCTTTCACCGGATGCTTCATTTTTTGACTCTCTTAAAATAAGTGAGGCGATTTTTGGAAGCATGGTTCCGACAGGAAGCAGTAATAATGTCGTGACAATATTAAATAATGTATGAAGATTGGCAATCTGTGAAGGGACGGCTGTCGGAGTTATACTTTGTATTATGCTTATAATAGGGGTTATAAGACACAAAATTGTAAATATAATTGTTCCGAAAACATTAAACATGATGTGTATCAAAGTTGTTCTTTTAGCATTCGTGGTTGTGCCGATTGAGGCAAGAAGAGCTGTTATACATGTACCTATATTTTGCCCGAAAAGTATAAAAGCTGCACTGTTAAGCCCTATAACACCACTGGCAGCAAGTGCCTGAAGAATACCTACAGATGCTGAAGAAGACTGGATTATGGCTGTAAATATCATACCCATAAGAATTCCGACAATAGGATTTTGGACTTTTGCAAGGATATTTATAAATGCCGGCTGGTTTGCAAGAGGTTCCATAGAAGAACTCATCATAGTCATGCCGATAAATAAAACACCAAGCCCGGCAAGAATTTCGCCAAAATGTTTGAGTTTTTCGTTTTTCTGAAAAACAACAGCGGCGACACCTATAAAAGCGAAAAGAGGTGCTATAGCTCCGACATCAAGAGCAATAAGCTGGCCTGTGATTGTAGTACCTATATTTGCGCCCATTATAATCCATGTGGCCTGTTCAAGTGTCATAATACCTGAATTTACAAAGCCGACAACCATAACAGTTGTAGCCGATGAAGATTGAATTACGGCTGTGATTAGAGCACCTGTTAATACACCTATAATTCTGTTAGATGTTATTTTTTTCATGATGTCACGCATTTGATTCCTGGCAGCAAGTTCAAGGCCATTGCTCATCATCTGCATTCCGTAGAGAAATAAAGCAAGACCGCCCAGTAGTCCCATTATATTTGTAAGACTCATATTATTAAAATCCTCCTAAAAAAAGTATACGAAATAAAGCATTTGGGTGAAAGTATTTTTTAGGCGAATCTTTTTTTGCCGTCTGATTTATGGATATAGATAGTTATGAGTTCATTTAGATGCCCAATAATTACAGAAAGGCATTCTGTTTCAAAAAAACAGTATCCTGCTAATAAAAAGAATGATACAATAAAAGGAGAGTATTTAAAAACTCTTGATTGTCTGTTACAAAGATTTATAAATTGATTTATTTGAAATGTTTCTGAGGTATTAAACGTACCCGTTATAAATAATGAATAAAGCAGGTAGTTTTCATCGTCAATAGCTTCAGAATTATTATGTACGTCTTTTGATAAATTGGTATTAACCGAATAAGAGGAGTTGTGCGTATCATAATGTGTCATGCCAAAAACATTATCCGCAAGCAATGAAGCTATACAGATATTTGGAATCAGAAAAAACAGAATGAAAACAAATCGTAGTACAAGTTTTTTTCTAAAACACATACGAAAACTCCTTTCTTGGTTTTCTTAATAAGACATATCGGATTGATTGTATCATTTAAGAAATGCTTAGTCAATTTATTTTCGTTGTGAATATAGAATATAAATCAGAGGATGAGCTTGGAAGTCTTATTAAAGCGGTTAAATGTTTTTGAATTAAAAAGCATTTGACCGCTTTTTTTTCTGATTATGATAGATTGTTAAAATTGCAGTAAATTATAGCAGCATAACAGCAAATTTTTTGACTTGGCTTAATTAAGGTTAAGGGAGTGGGATGTTAAGCGGTTGTGGAGTTGCTGTTATCTGGTTCTTTGTCTGATGCATTTATTTTATGCTGTCGACCTTCAGTATCCATTTCATAATCTTTAGAATATATAAGTTCAGATATTTTTACAAAATCAAAGCCTTTTTCCTTTAGACCGTCAATAAGCTGTGGAAGTGCTTTAGCGGTATATTTTGCACCATTGTGGCAGAGTATAATAGAACCGTTACCGAGATGCTTGTGGTTTAAGACAGTGGTAAGTATGGAATCAACACCGTAATTTTTCCAGTCAAGGCTGTCAACATCCCACTGTATAGCATGGTAACCACATTTCTCAGCAGTTTCAACAAGTGTATCGTTGTAATCTCCATAAGGCGGACGGAAAACTTTCATATCATATCCAGTAAGTTTTTTTACTTTATTATGTACTTTCATAATTTCATCCTCGCATTCGCTGGAAGATATAGTTGACATTTGCTTGTGATTTTGACTGTGATTGCCTAATTCGTGTCCGGCTTTGTAAAGTGCTTTTACATCATCAGGGTAGGTATCAACCCAGCCGCCGGTCATAAAAAAAGTTACATGGACATTTTTCTCTTTCAATATTTTAATTATTGTCTGAGTGTCTTCATTACCCCAGGCGGTGTGTAGCTTGTTGTAAAATTTACACTTGCACATAACATAAACATGTGATATTATAAGTCAAAATAAAGAAAATTCTTCAGGGCGGGGTGTGATTCCCCACTGGCGGTAAAGTCCGCGAATCGATTGTATCAGGTGTGTTGAGGATATCTGTTGGATTGCTCAAAACCAAAACATTGATTATATCGACTGAATCGGTGAAATTCCGATACCAACAGTATAGTCTGGATGAGAGAAGATTTTAGAAAGCATTATTATATTTGAAGTTGCAGAACCCTGAGATTATTCTATCTCAGGTTTTTTATATTTATCCACGCAAAGTAAAAATCTATGCAATGATGCATAAACTGTGGCAAATGAACAAAAACTCCATTATTAATGTGAATAAAACCTCAAAGAATTTTCGTACAAAGAAAGGAAGAGGAAAATGGCAGCAGCAGGAAAGACATTACACGTTACAAATGGTTCAAACGGCACGAAAAAAAGAGGAAGCATAAAGAAAATGACACTTACGGCGATGTTAGCCGCTATAGCAGTTATTCTTATGTATATGGAAATACCGGTACCGTTTATGCCGGGATTTATAAAACTGGATATATCTGATTTGCCGGCACTTTTTGGAAGCTTTATATATGGTCCGGCATGCGGAGTTTTGATATGTCTTGTGAAGAATGTATTGCATTCATTTGCTACAAACACGATGTTTGTCGGTGAGATTTCTAATTTTATTTTAGGTTGTGCTTTTGTTGTACCGGCGGGAGTGATTTATCAAAAAAGAAGTGACAAAACAGGAGCTGTTATAGCTTCAATTACAGGTACAGTGGCAATGGCACTTTTAAGTATTGTATCAAATTATTTCTTTGTATATCCGATTTACTATAATTTTATGCCAAAGGATATGATACTTAAAGCTTATCAGGCAATATTTCCGGGAGTACACAGTATATTACAGGCACTTATCGTTTTTAATGTGCCGTTTACTTTGATAAAAGGTGCAATCTGCGTAGTGCTTGCATGGCTTTTATATGTACCGCTTGCACCGATGATGAGAATTAAAGATTAAAATATATACAGTTTATAGCAAAGAAGCGAATGAGTAAAAGATTATATAAATAAACAATAATAAAGAACAGAACTAAGAAAATAAAAAATAAGCCCCTGAACCGGCTGCAAAAGTCAGACTAAAGTTTATATAAGTCAGGCACTTGCAAATGAATGTCGGTTCGGGGGCTGTTTTTATCTTGTTTTATCTTGGTATACCTATAGAGCCGCCCTGTAAGTTACTTTTTACTTTTGGGTGTGCAAAATAGTAGCTGCTAGCCAAAGTCTTAGAGTATTCTTCGTGTTCAATCTTTTTTTGCTCACGGAGTTCATAATCCGTAAAAGGTTCATCAAAAGTGCTGAGGTCATAGTCAGCAAAGTATTCATCAAGAATCATTTCACGACGAAGATTTTCAACCTGCTCTGTAAGTTCTTTGGCATCGGTTGTGTGTGTATAGTCGACAGTATCAAGCAGTTTGCAAATCTGTGTCATAACTCCTATTTCACGCTGCAACTCATTGCTGTGTTTTTTGCAAAGTTCTGCTAATTTTTCAGGGGAGTCTAACATTTCATGTATCTCATCAATTGAAAAATGAAGTTTACGCAATGATACTATTGTTTTTAGCTGTTCTATTGAAGCTTCGTCATAATCTCTGAATAATCTGCCGGATTTAGTTTCCGTCGCAGGTTTAATAAATCCACAGTCTTCATAATAACGTATGGTTTTCTGGCTTACATTAAGTAAGTTTGCTAATTCTTTAATTTTCATAAATAATCCCTCATTTCAATGTGAAGTATAATATTGTGCCAAGGTTTAGGATGCATTTTAAACCCTGTATCAAAACATTGTTTTCTTGTATCTGAATTAAAAATATCATATAACCTTAGGGAATAAGCAAGTATTTTTTTCATAATATCACATATTTTAAAAAAAAATCGTCAAACATCCGTTATTTGTGCAAAGGCAGAGTTGAGGATACAAGAAAAATTGTTATATTTAAAGCGTATTTGCGGGGGAGTTGACTTCGCAGTTGAATTTGATTTTTAGGGTGCTAAGATGTATACTGTATACAAGAAAAATGAATAAATATTAGAATGGGGTGTTCAACAAATGATTATAGGAATTTTTCTGATGGTGACATTTTTTACGGCATCACTTGTACTTATATATTTATCAATCAAATCAAAAAAAGAGATGGAGCGCAAGAAAAATGAGTGTACTGAAATAGCGAAAGGTACAGTTGAGACGATACGCAAGATAGGTGACAGTGAGAATAATGATAATTATTATCCGACATTTGCCTTTTTTGATGGTAACTGTATTGTTCAGGAGGAATCAAAAATAGGTTATTCAAAAGGTGTGTGGAAAAAGGGAGATTTTGTGCAGATAAGGTTTAATGCAAACAAACCATCTGATTTCTGGGTGGAGAGTGATTCGATACCTGCGTGGGTGTGGCTTATTTCAATAGGAATAGGTTTTGCCGCAATAGGTGCATTAGGAATACTATTGTGCTATTTTACAACAAAATATTAGTGCACTGTATCATTGGCATTTCACAGTCATTGATACATTACATCGGTACATTATAGCAGAGAGGAAATACAAATGAAAAAAACGATTAAAAGTTTATGCGTTATTGTTATGGCAGTATTTTTTTTGATAGGATGTGGCACAAAAAAAAATAACCAAAAGACTGAGGGAAAAGTCAAATTAGACCCGGAAAATCCGGTTCCAATAAGAGTGTGGCATTACTATAACGGCAGTCAGCAGGCGGCATTTGATGAGCTTGTAAATGAATTCAATTCCACAAAAGGTAAAGAGCTTGGAATAAATGTGGAGGGAATAAGCCAGGGAACTGTTTCTGATTTGGCAAAGACAGTTTCAGATTCTATTGACGGAAAAGTCGGTGTTGACAAACTTCCCAATATTTTTTCTTCATATGCAGATACAGCTTATTATGCACAGCAGAAGGGAAAACTTGTTGACCTTTCAGAATATTTTTCTAAAGAGGAAGTGGAAAAATATGTTGATTCATACATAGAAGAAGGATATTTAAAAAATGACAAGGCATTATACCTGTTTCCTGTAGCAAAATCAACAGAGAGTCTTATGATAAATAAAACAGATTGGGAACCGTTTGCGAAACAGACAGGTTTATCATTAGACGAGCTTAAGACAGTTGAAGGCGTTGTTAAAGTTGCGAAGCGTTATTATGAATGGACAGATGCAAAAACACCTAATAAGCCGAACGATGGAAAAGCTTTTTATGGCAGAGACTCTATGGCAAATTATTTTGTTATAGGAATGAAACAGCTTGGCAAGGATATTTTTGAAATTAAAGATGGCAATGTAACGTTTAATGTAGACAAGAAGCTTATAAAACGTCTGTGGGAAAATTATTATGTACCTTATATAAACGGTTATTTTACGGCACTTGGCAAATTCAGATCAGATGATGTTAAGACTGGTGACATACTTGCATATACCGGCTCATCAATGTCAGCCATGTATTTTCCGGACAGAGTAGAAGATGACGATAAAAGTTATGACATAGATTATGAGGTGCTTCCTGCACCGATAATGTCAGGTGGAGAAAATTATAAAGTTCAGCAGGGAGCGGATATGGCTGTAACAAAGTCAGATAAAAAACATGAATATGCATCTTGTGTATTTATAAAGTGGTTTACACAAAAAGAACAAAATCTGCAGTTTGTATGTGAATCGGCTTATATGCCTGTATTAAAGTCTGCGAACAATGTTAAGGCATTGGATGATATAATAGAAAAGAAATCACTACATATAAATAATAAGACATATGACTGTCTGAAAAATGTAATGGGAGATTTCGACAATACAAAATATTATACAACTAAAAACTTTGAAAACGGAAGCAGTGCAAGAGAGGTTTTGGAGACAAATTTATCTTCTAAAGCACAGAAGGACAGAAAAGAAATAGAAAAAGCGCTGGCAAAAGGAATGAAGCGTTCAGAAGTTATCAAAAAGTATACAACAGAGGAAGCATTTGACAAGTGGTACGGGGAGTTTAGTGATGCACTTAGTAATTCATTAAAATAGGTTTAAAATATGGGGTATTTTGAGCCAAGGAGGGGAATTTTGAAAAAGAAAAAGAGACTGCTTTATGTATTTTTAATACCGCTTTTGGGAATAGTTCTTTTTCAGGGAGTTGTTCCGTTTTCAATGCTGTTTTTCAGCGGTGTTAAAGAAAATTTAGAAAAAAATACAGTAAATATGGACAGCCATATAACAGAAAACCGTCAGTTGACCCTGCAGAATGCAATGAATGAACAATGGGGAGGGATAAGCAGGGAAAGCGATGAAATGGATAGTGTTTTAAAAGATGAATTAAAGCAGGGAAAGTTGAATATAAAAGACTTTTTAAATGATTCGTCGGCACAGCAAAATTATTTAAAACATATATTTAAGAATTTGGTCTCAAGCCTGCAGCATGAAAATAGTTCAGGTTTATTTGTTGTACTTGCTAATGGTGAAAATATAGATGAAGAAACGGAGTATAACGGTTTTTTTATCAGAGACTCTGATCCGCAGACAAAAACGGCAAACAATGCAGATTTACTGCTTGAAAGAGGCAGTAAGGGACTGGCACGCATAGAAAATATTACTCTTGATACTGCATGGACAACAAATTTTAAATTTAAAGGTGCATGGAACAGATCGGCAGATGATTTTTTTTATAAGCCGTTTCTTGCTGCACAGAAAAATAAAGATACAGACATGAAAAATCTCGGATATTGGTCGAAACCGTTTATTCTTGAAGATCATTATATGGACAATCACAAAATGATAACATATTCTGTGCCATTGATTTATGACAATGAAATATATGGTATTTTAGGTGTTGAGGTATCGTTGCCATATTTGAACACATTTTTTCAAGCTTCTGATTTTGACCGTGGACTTAATTCCGGGTATGCTCTCGTAATGGAAAAAGAGAATGGAAAATTTGAGGTGGTTACGGGAAATGGAATATTATATGACACGATTGTCAGAGAACAGAAATTTAAAATCAGGAAATATAAAAAAATTTCCAAATTATTTGAGATAGAAGATGCATTGCTTGGAAAAAATAAGATATATGCAGTGAAAAATCCACTTGATTTATACATTAACAATGCTCCGTATGAGGATACAGAGTGGGCATTATACGGTCTGGTGTCGCAAAAATCTATTTTTGAACTTGGAGAGCAGGTTTATACGAGTATTGTCATAGCTATACTTATTTGTGCGCTTCTTGGAATAGCGGTAGTTATATTGCTTATCAGATATGTTACAAAGCCTGTATATCGTCTTATGGAAAGCGTTAGAGGCGGTACTGCCGGAATACACAGCTTTAAAGTGTCAAATATATTGGAAATAGATGAATTGCATGATATTGTTGAGAAGGTAACAGATGCACAGAAGAGAACTGAAGACCAGCTTCTTGATGAAAAAGAGAAATATAGAATTGCAGTTGAGAGTTCAAAAGACATATTTTTTACATATGAAATAAAAGATTGTGTTATGGAGATTGTTAACAGTTCAATATATGACGGTAAATGGGATTGTTCGGATGACGATTGTTCGCTGTTAGATAATATTCACTCTGCAGACAGGGCGTTGGTGTTAGATAAATTCAGACACGATATTGGGGATATGAGCATAGAATTTCGTCTGCTTATGAATAAGTATCATGAATACAGATGGGTGAATTTATGCGGCAGTCTGTTAAAAGACAATAACGGTGAAGAGACAAGAGTAGTAGGTTACATAAGAGATATAAATCAGCGAAAGATATTAGAGATAGAAAAAATACATAAGAAAAAATTTGATTCACTTACTTCACTTTATAATCTGGAAACGGGTATAGAACTTATAAAGAAGTTTAGAGAAGGAAAAGAAGATATAATATTATTTTTGGTTGATATTGACAGATTTATGAATATTAACGAGCAGTACGGTCTTGTGTTTGGCGATATTATTTTACAAAAAATGTCTGACATAATGGTTGAATGCTGCAGGCGTAACAATGTTGCGGAGTTTATCGGTATTCGTGCAGGTTCAGACGAACTTTTATGTATGGGAGCCGATGTATCGATAAACAAAATTATACATATAATCGAAGAAATGAGTGCAAGTTTTGCGGAACTCACAAACAAAAATTATTTGGATTTAAGTTTTAAAACTGGAATAACAATAGCTGATAAAGATATTTCAACAGAAAAGCTTGTAAAACAGGTACAGGCGGCAATTAAAGTTTCAAAGGATAAAGGCAGTCTTTATTCGGTATATCAGGATTTAGAAGAAAATTGTCAAAAACTTGATGATGAAGCAAAATTTGGTGAAATAGCATCATATCTTTATATAGAACAAATGTCTATTGTATCAATAGCACTTAATCTCTTTGATAAAGGCGGAAACTTTGATACAATTCTCGACATTTTCACATTAAAGTTAATAAAAAAATATAATATAGAAAATCTTTTGATAACAATGTTTAATGAAGAAGATGCAGTGATAAGTGTGGATTATGATTGGTTAGAAAGGAAAAAAGAGACGAGAAATCATAATAATATAAATATTTTCAGATGTACTGCACAGGATTGTGCTGCTTTTATGAGAGTTACCGATTTGGATACAGTCAGACGTATGGACGAGAGTGTACCAATAAATCAGAGTATATCTGAAATGTATAATGCAAAAGATGGTGTAATTATAAATATGGAGGACAACGGGAAATATTTCGGAAGTATATTTTTATTTGGGATACCGTCAGATATTTGCAATGACGATATGGAGAAAAAGACTCTTCAGGAAATAGGAACTATTATACAAAATCGTATGAATCTCGATAAACATGATTCAGCGGCACAGGCTAAATCAGACTTTTTGGCACGTATGTCCCATGAGATAAGAACACCGATGAACGGCATTATAGGAATGACAGAAATTGCAATCAGAAGAAATCGTGAAAGAAAAATGGTTACCGATTGTTTGAATAAAATTAAAAATTCATCTCATTATCTTCTCAGTTTGATAAATGATATTCTTGATATGTCTAAAATTGAAAGCGGAAAGATGCAGTTGATAGAAGAAAGTTTTGTGTTGAGCAGTGCTCTTAAGTCTGTCGGTGATTTGATGGATGCGAGATTTTCTGAAAAAAATATAAATTACAAAAAGATTGAAGAACTGACAAATAAATCTTTTTATGGAGATGAACTTAGAATTACGCAGGTTTTGATAAACTTGCTTGGAAATGCGGTTAAATATACAAAATCCGGTGGAAATATAACATTGATGGTAAGGGAATTGAGTACAAATGATGGATCTTCAGAATTGTATTTTGCAGTTGCGGATGATGGCATAGGTATAAGTGAAGAAGATCAGGAAAGAGTTTTCAGGAGTTTTGAGCAGGTTAAAGACTACAAGAGTATCTATAAGCAGGGAACAGGTCTTGGTCTTGCGATAAGTAGCCGTCTTATAAATATGATGGGCAGCAGCATAAAACTGGAGAGCATACCGGGAAGCGGAAGTACATTCAGTTTTAAGATTAAATTGAAAGTAGCGAAAACAGAAGAAAAAGAGAAAGTTGTAAAGAGAGACAATGTTGAACTGAGAGGAAAACATGTCCTTGTTGTCGAGGATAATGAACTTAACAGTGAAATTCTGTGTACAATTCTTAAAGATGAGGGTATGATAGTGGATACAGCATTTGACGGGCAGCAGGCGGTTGATATAATAAGGGAATCAGCAGAGTATGAATATGACCTTATTTTCATGGATATAATGATGCCAAAAATGGATGGTTTGGAGGCAACAAGAGAAATAAGAAATATAGGACGTGCTGATTGCAATACAGTACCTATCATTGCGATGAGTGCAAATGCCTTTGAAGAGGATGTAAAAAAATCTATTGCAAGCGGAATGAACGCACATTTATCTAAACCTCTCGATATTGTCAATATGATGGATGTTATGCAAAAATATTTATAAAGTTATAAGCGGAAAGGAAAGCATGGATGAATCAAAACTTTAATGATAAGATAGATAAAGGTCTTGTTGGAAATAAATTGATAGAAGAAGCGATAAAAGGTCTGCAGGAAGAAGCGACACAGGAAATGCTTGCACATACACTGACTGTAATAAGAAAGAGAATGAAACAGAAAGGACAGCTTATAATTGCTGTTGAGCCGTCATTTGGCTCACAGCAAATGAATATAAGCGTCGAAAAAACGGCAGATGGACTTTTGTGGTGGACAGCGTATACCGGATTTGAAGAAGAAATGAAAGGCGGAAATCAGATAAAGTCAACATTTCTAACCGATATGGAACAGTTGTTTAAATCAGTACTCGATGTCGACGAGATAAATGGAATAATATTAAACCCGTGGAATAGAACAATTATGCTCGATAAAACACTGATAAATATTATTTTTGGAAACATTTAATAATAGCATTAAAACTTTTTAACTTACAGGTGGTCAACATTATATACGATTTTGACCGTGTTGTTTTCATATATGTATATACAATTGACCATCTGAGTTAAGATAATTCTGTCAGGTTTTGAAATCTCATTGTTTTTGAGCATTTCGCTGATGACAGCAGGTGTGTTGTCAAAATCAAATGAGGAAATGTTATCTGTTTTTTTGTGGGAAGTTTTGTCGAGTTGTTTTTTGAGGGCAGAAATTTGTAGATTGCACCGTCTGATAAAGTTATCATATTCGTTTTCTGAAATAAGATTTTCATTTAAATCTTCGTTATAGCTTCTTTTCTTTTGTTCAAGTCTGTTAATTTTAAAGTGAATATGTTCATCTGTTTTCAGATTATGTGATGAGTTGTTTACAGATGTACATTCTTTATATAAAAAATGTTCTAAATTGTCAGTTTCTTTTAACAATTTGTTGAAATCATTTGTAATAAATCTTAAAATTGTTGATTCAGAAATTCGGTGTGACGAGCAGGTGTTTTTACCGTATCTGTTATAACTGCCGCACACGAATACCGATTTATTATTTCTTGAAATTTTAACCATGGCTCTGCCGCAGTCACCGCATTTTATGATTCCGGCAAGAAGATGAATGTTTTTTTTTAAGGAAGGCTGCCGGATATTATTTGAAAGCAGTAATTGAACACGGTCGAAAGTCTGTTTATCTATTATTGGTTCATGTGTATCAGGGACGATTATCCATTTGTCTTTTGGAAGTGCAGATACCGTTTTACTGCATAATGTTCGGAAAGACTTGTTTTGAACCATACAGCCGGTGTACATTTCATTTTTAAGAATATGTCTTATGCTGCTATATGTCCAGTATGTTGTATAATTTAATCTGTTTCCGTTCTTGTAGTTTAGTCCCTGCAATTTTTTATATTCCGATGGGCAGGGAATACTTGATGCGTTGAGAAGTTTTGCAATTGTATTTTGACCGACACCTGAAATATAGAGGGCATAAATTTGTTTTACGACTTCAGCGGCATCATTATCAATTATAAGTTTATTATGATTTTTCGGCGATTTTTTATAGCCATAGCATGCGAAAGCTCCTATAAATTGGCCGTCAGCCTGTTTTGCACGCAGCGTAGAGCGAACTTTGTTACTGATGTCACGTGGATAGAAGCCATTAAACATGTTTTTTATATCTATTATCATGTCATTGGATGTGTCGAAATCAAAAAAATCTTTATCTATATTATCATCAATTGCAATAAAACGGATTTTATTTGACGGAAAAAAATCATGAATAAAATAGCTTGTTTTAGGACTGTTTCTGCCGAGTCTTGACAAATCTTTTACTATAATTCCGATAATCAGACCGCAGTGTATATCATGTATCAGTTTTTTAAAATCAGGACGTTCAAAGGTTGTTCCACTAAATCCGTCATCGACATAGAAGTTATAATCAGTTATTTCGGGCATGTTTTTAATGAAACTCAAAAGTTTTAGTTTTTGATTGGAAATGCTCAGACTTTCGGTTTTATCACCATCATCATGACTTAATCTGACATATAGTGCCCAGTATTTTTTTGAGTTTTTCATTATATCCCCTCACTTAAATATTATTTTTTTTGGATTTATTATGATTAAATTCAACATTTGGAGTTTGACTGCCTTTAGAATAAAATTCACTGTTTTGAGCTTGCTTTTTGACAGATTGAGAAGTATTATAAAATGTCTCAAACTCAATCCGTATGATATTTTTTAATAAAGTTTTGGTATTATATATTTCTTTGTATTCGCGAAAAACAGTAATATCATTATCAGAATAGGATTTCATTTTAAACCTCGCTTTTTGCATATTGTTATAATATTTAAGGTAAATTTAGTTCATCAGGATGACATTACCCCATGCGGCATCAAATGATAATGCAACTTTAGGTTTATCTGTATCAACACAATAAATCGGAAGTTTTTTTTCTGAAATAATAGAAGACATTGCTTGTCTTGAAGTGACAGTAGAATTGTCAGACAACATGAAGGCAACAGCAATACTTGCTAAGCATACAGTTGACAATATGCAGATGCCTGTTCTAAGAAAATGACACAAAGTTGAATGCTCATCAGAATTATCTGGTGATAATTTTTGAAGAAAATCTTTTAATATCAAAATACGCTCCTGAATATTTAAGTACACCTGTAGATATGTGCCTAAATATATTTTTTTATATTTGTATGAAAAGTAAACAAAAATATGCATTTAAACAGTTAAAAATGGAGAAGTTATATTGAAGAAAGTTAATGGCTTAAACTTTACGATAATAAAAAAAGATGATAAAATAAATTAAGTACGTTGTACTAGAACAGGAGGTTTTTATGGAAGATAAAAAGTTGGGTTTTGGTCTAATGAGGCTGCCATTGTTAAATCAAAATGACGATAAGAGCATAGACATTGAATTGACAAAAAAGATGGTTGATAAATTTATTGAAAGAGGTTTTACTTACTTTGATACTGCGTGGATGTACTGTGGATTTGAAAGTGAGAATGCCGTAAAAAAAGTGCTTGTTGACAGATATCCGCGGGATAAGTATACTATTGCAACAAAGCTGCATGCAGGATTTATAAAAAGTAAAGAAGACAGGGATAAGATTTTTGATACACAGCTTAAGAAAACAGGTGTTGACTATTTTGATTATTATCTGATTCATGATGTTGGAAAAGACCATTACAAGATATACAAAGAACTTGAGTGTTTTGAGTGGCTTCAGGAAAAGAAAAAACAGGGACTTGTAAAACATGTCGGATTTTCTTTTCATGACACTGCGGATGTGCTTGACATGGTTCTTACGGAGCATCCGGAAGTTGAGTTTGTGCAGTTACAGATAAATTATCTTGATTGGGACAGTGATGCCATTCAATCGGGAAAATGTTATGAGGTTGCAAAGAAACATGGTGTGCCGGTATGGGTAATGGAACCTGTAAAAGGAGGAACATTAGCGAATGTGCCATATTCAGTTGAAAATATGTTTAAAGAATATGCACCTGATATGTCTATACCATCATGGGCTATAAGATTTGTTGCAAGTCTTGACAATGTGAAAATGGTTTTGAGCGGCATGAGTAACATGGAACAGCTTGAAGATAACACCGGTTTTATGGCAGATTTTAAGCCGTTAAATGAAAAAGAGATACATATGGTAAAAAAAGCAGCAGAAATAATAAATGGAAATATAGAAATTCCATGTACAGGATGTTCATATTGTACAGATGGCTGTCCGCAAAAAATTGCAATTCCAAAGTATTTTTCTCTTTATAATGCTGACAAACAGGAGTCAAAGGATAAAGGATGGACACCGCAGGGTGAGTATTATGACAGACTTACACTGAACTTTGGAAAAGCGAGTGAGTGTATAGAGTGTGGTCAATGTGAGGGAGTCTGTCCACAGCATCTGCCTATTATAAGTGACTTGAAGAAAGTAGCAGATTATTTTGAATAATAAAGTGAGGTAAAGATGGAAAATGTAAAAATTTTAAATCATCCGTTATTGCAGCATAAAATATCAAGACTTAGGGATGAAACAACAGGAACAAATGAATTTAGAGCTTTAGTGGAAGAAATTGCGATGCTTATGGGTTATGAAGCTCTCAGTGACCTTCCGACAGAAGATGTTGAGGTAAAGACTCCTATAGAGACCTGTAAGACACCTGTACTTTCAGGAAGAAAACTTGCAGTTGTGCCTATACTTCGTGCAGGTCTTGGAATGGTTGGCGGAATAACAGCATTGGTACCGACAGCCAAGATAGGTCATATCGGTCTTTGCAGAAATGAAGAGACACATTTGCCGGAAGAATATTACTGTAAGCTGCCTGATACTATAGAAGAAAGACAGGTTGTAGTTGTAGACCCTATGCTTGCGACAGGCGGTTCAGCTAAGGCAGCAATTGATTTTATAAAACAGCGTGGCGGAAAAAACATAAAGTTCTTATGTGTTATTGCAGCACCTGAAGGTGTAAGAATGCTGCATGAAGCACATCCTGATGTTCAGATATATGTAGGTCATCTTGACAGGGAACTCAATGAGGACGCATATATATGTCCTGGACTTGGGGATGCAGGAGACAGAATATTCGGAACAAAATAAAAATTACTAAAAATGAAAAAAATGTGTTGACAAATGTCGATTGCAGTGATAATATAGATTTCGCTGTCGCAGAGAAGCAAAGAAAGAACGGCTGGAAAGTGAGAGTCTTTCTAACAGCAGTTCTGTGAAAGCGAAATCTTTTTGATTACATAAGTAGTTATCTAAAAGATATTATAGTTCATTCTTAACAATGTATTGATTGAAGAGGATGAAAAAAAAGTTCTTGACAATGTCGAAAAGATGTTGTAAGATAAATATCGCTGTCGCATAAAGCGATGAGAGAACAAAGCTTGGAAGCAAGAGTTTTCTTATTGGATACGAAAGCAGGAAATCTTAAAGATTTCTAAGTTTTATTTTTTGAAAAACTTCAAAAAATAAAATAAAAAAGTTCTTGACAAGCTGAAAACAAAGTGATAAGATATATATCGCTGATGCAAACAGCAAGTCAGTAAAAACTAACAACGAGTTGTTAGTTACAAAGGTCGGACAAAGACCTTGAACCTTGATAATTGAACAGTAAAACAACCCTGAAAATTCTAAAATAAATTTTCAAAAGTTCTTATTTAACACATGCAAATAAGAACACGCGAGGTAAATCGGATTGTAAAATCCAAACTTTAAAATCATTGATTTTAAAAAGACGAAGCCAAGTTTTTGCTTGGACAGGTCAAAACTTAAATATGAGAGTTTGATCCTGGCTCAGGATGAACGCTGGCGGCGTGCCTAACACATGCAA